>Ga0209726_10000051_pt1 | contig 233894 bp, 255 predicted proteins | sample Subgrocontami54m_FD_187453 | JGI IMG/M metagenome (GOLD analysis project Ga0209726, IMG submission 187453) | Subsurface groundwater microbial communities from S. Glens Falls, New York, USA - GMW46 contaminated, 5.4 m (SPAdes) (version 3) | ecosystem: Environmental > Aquatic > Deep subsurface...
GCTATAACAGACTCTGCCACTGCAGTCAAGACATATGTAAGATCAGCTACTGACACTCCAGCTATAACAGACTCTGCCACTGCAGTCAAGACATATGTAAGATCAGCTACTGACACTCCAGCTATAACAGACTCTGCCACTGCAGTCAAGACATATGTAAGATCAGCTACTGACACTCCAGCTATAATTGATAGTGCTACACCGTTTAAGAATCTTGAACAAAACGATATTCCAGTAGAAAACCTTCAAACTGAAGTAACAGTAAGCCAAGATGATGCATCATTAGTCATAGTCAGCTCAGATGCAGCATTACAAAATGTAATTATTGAATCTGAAGATGCGGCGATCACTATTAATTATTCAGAATTATTAGATGCAGATCAAGTATCAATAAACAATGCTTTGACAATTCAAACACCAACTGTTAATATGCAAATGCCAGACTTACTAATCATTAGTTCATCTGGATGGAATGGTATTATGAAATTACCAAAAATCACAACAATTGACCTAAGTGAACTTGATACTGGTTCTAAGACATTTACTTCAGATATCGCAATCATAATAGGTTCAGATACACAAGAATTGACATTCAGCAAACCTGTAAGACTTGTATTTACTGGAGAAGGTGGCGATAACACTGGAATTGGCTTCTTTAAGAGAGCAAATTCTGATCAAATCACATTAATCGAAACAGAATGTGATGCAGATGATTTGGCAACAGTACAAGCTCAGCTTAGTCCTGGAGAAGAATGTATCTTTGATGATGATACTGACTTTATCGTTTGGACAACACACGCTACTGCATTCGGTCATGGTCACACATCATCTACTGGCGGTACAGGTGGAAATGGTGGAGGTAAAACAGGTGTAGGTCCAGCAGGAGCTAGTAGAGGAGTGAGTGGATTTGGTGGAATCTTGGGTACTCTATTAACAATAAATGAGATCACCTATGACAAATGTGAAGAAAATATGGCTACAATCCTAGTTTCTAGCAATGCTGACAAGGCTCCATCTGTAACTGTTCACACAGCAAGATCAGGATCAGTTTTAGCCAAACTAGCAGACACCCAACCATATGAGCAATCAAACAAGATTACAAAGCTTGACAAATATCTCTATGAAATTCCAATTACTTCTGATGAGACATTCTTAATGGTAGTTGTTACTGAAGAAAAAGGAGTATCCAAAAATACCATCCAATCAGCAATTTCTCTTACATCATGCGAAGGAACGACAGTAATCAGTAAAGTACCAGAAGAAAAATATGAAGAAATTGCATCATCTGTACCAAAAATATTTGATGTTAAATTCCAAATCGAAAATGGTACTGCACACAGATCAGATACTGAATCTGAATTCTCTTATATAGATAACCAAGATTTGGGTGTTTCTGCAGTTGTAGATGCACAGATACCATTACAGAGAAGCGAACTTAGAGTAATCACTATGGGACAATCCCAAGAAGAATACATTGCAATCAAAATGGATGTAGAATCACTACCAATTTCAAACTCTACATATGTAATTAACGCAACAATCCCATCATATTTGATGCAGGAACCTGCAATCTCATACTGGATTCATATCATTGATGAGAATCAAAATAAAGCAGAGTCCAAACAATACAACATTGGAGTAAAGCCAATCTCTGTTGGCGGTATTTCATTTGAGATGGATATTGAATCCATAAAAGAAAGTGGTTCACTAGTTAGACCTCAATTATTTGTAGAGAACAAAGATTTACCATCATATGGTATAGTATCTCTAATTATTAATGGAGAGGTCATATCCAAGAAATCACAGTTATTTGCAACTGGAGAAACAATTGTTAATCTTGAATGGAAATCCTCCAACGTCAATAAACATGTCATATATGATGTGATGGCAAGCGTTGATTTGTATGACAAATCAATTTCTACCCAGCCTGCTAAACTCCACATTTATCCAAAAACAATAACCATGTTAGCCTCAGAGATAAAGTCACTAGAACCCATTACAGAAAATGATACAATATTGGCAGATCCCGCATTAATTTATGCATCAAATTCTATTGATCAAGACTTGAGATTCCATGTGACAGCTCCAAATGGTCAGTGTGTAATTGGTGTTTCAGAAGAATGTGCAATACATGACAGTACTACAAATCAACGTGGTGGATTGACAAGTATTGAATATGAAGATCAAATAATTAGAGTAAGATATAGTGGTCCAGACAGTCCACTTGAAAGATTCTCAATTACGTCAATTGATCCACTAGTAGATAATTGGATTATATCCCTAGAAACATCTGATGGAATTATCCCTCAAGCCCAAGCAATGAAAGATATGCCTATCAAAGTAAAGTATAGAACACATTCAGAAACAATCACTGTTCATTCAGAGTAATCTAATATTTTTTAAATACTTGCGTGTGTAATTAGAAACGTACCAGTTCTCTGTTGGAGTTATTTTATATGTAATTAAAAAAGATGTGTCTTGACAAATTGAATTCATATAGCAGTAATAAAAATACTATTTAGCATTTAGTGGTTTAGAAGTATTTGGTATTTCAGACATCTTTTCCATAGCCATCTTACCTAGAGCCGAATCCATAGACATTACCTGTTTTACTATAATATTATCACGATTTAGTTTGTATAGCGTTGTATTTCCATACTTTCTTGCTGGAAGGACCACTTGAAGATCTTCTAGATCTGACCATACCTTATACAGTGTGGTTTTTGACATACCCGTACCTTCTAAAATTTCTTTTTTAGAATAATCACTTCTATTATCTACAAAAAAGTCGATTATTCTGAGTTGCGGAGTGTCGCCCAAATATTTCATCAATAATGTTGTTTCCACATATCTACTTGAGATAAAAAGTATTTAATTGTGTCTACCAAAGGTACTATAAGTGGATATGTCTGAATTCACAGATGAGGAAATAATGACTAGATTAATTCACAAACTATACAGACGTGGGAATTGGGGCAAAAGTCACACAAATTTTGAGAATCTAAAGAAAGGTTTCAATCAAAGAAATCTCGGTAAAAAAGGATTCAAACGGGTTGACAAAATAGCTGAAATAATGATCAAAGATGGACTATTACATTCAAAATCAACAGGGTATGGATTAGAGGTAAGCTTGGAGTATTCCAGAAAAGATGCATTATTGGATATTGTCAGAAGAGTTTTTCCAGAAGATTATATCTGAATCCAAACCCTAATGGATTCACACGTAGAATCTTTTTCCATATCAAGACATGCCATTCAATAATTTATCCATACAAGGAACGAATAATCACCAAGGAAAATCTTTTTCAAAAAAAACTATGGATATGCAGTAAATTCAGAAAGAATAGAGTCAATTTCTGAAATCTTGATTCTGTTTTGCTCCATGGAATCTCTTTTACGCAATGTTACAGTTTGGTCTTCCAAAGTTTGATGATCAACAGTAATAGCAAATGGTGCACCTATTTCATCTAATCTTCTGTATCTTCTTCCTATTGCACCTGAATGATCCAAAAATACATCATATTTTCTTTTGATCTGAAGATATATCTCATCTGTCTTTTCTTTTAATCCATCTTTTTTTATCAATGAAAGAACACCAATGTGTATAGGCGCCAAGTATGGCTTTAGAGATAGTACAGTTCTCTCATTTTCTTTATCCTCATAAAGTGAATGCTCTAGTATTGTGTAAAGACTACGATCAATTCCAATTGAAATCTCAAAAACATGAGGCAAAACTTTTTCATCATTATCCATAACTTCAAATTTCTCTTTACTTTTCTTGGCGTGACTAGACAAGTCATAGTCTGATCTATAGTTACATGCAACTAGCTCAAGCCAACCTATTGTAGTTTCGACTTCAAAATCAAATGCTACCTGAGCATAGAATGCTTTTTCCTTATCGCCTAGTTTTCTGAACCTACTTTTTGTTACATCTATTCCTGTTTTCTCATAAAATTCAATTAATATTGCTAGATAATACGCTACAAACTTGTTTGGAATTACTTTTGATTCTACTGCCTCTTTGCATGTCAATACTTGAAGTTTAGAATCAACTTGAATTCTAAGAACAGTATCTGCAATTTCAGAAAACTTTTCGATCTCATCTAATTTTGCTGGATTGCAAAACACTTCAATCTCTGCTTGATAAAATTCTCTTAAACGAAGTAGACTCTGCCTTGGTGATATCTCATTTCTAAAGCTTTTACCCACTTGGGCAATTCCAAGGGGTAACTTACCTCTCATAGTCTTAAACAGTCTTGGAAAATCAACAAAGATGGACTGACATGTCTCAGGTCTCAGATATGCAGTTTCTTCCTCTGGACCAATTCCAACTCTGAACATCATGTTGAATTTTTTAGTACTTTCAAACTCTCCCTTACACTTTGGACACTTTATGTTCTTTTGCAAAATAGCATTATCAAATTCCTCCAATTCTGCACTTTCAGGAATTTCTATTTTTGAGATTTCCAAAATGGTTCTGTCTGCCCTAAAAGTTGACTTACATTTTATACATTTTATTATTGGATCTGCAAAATTTCCCAAGTGACCCGATGCCTCAAATACAGATTTTGACATTATCTGTGAGCCGTCAATTTCCATCATACCATCTCTTCTGATCAGTTCTCTGCGCCATAATTCCAGAAATTTATTTTTCAAACTTACACCACAAGGCCCATATTCCCAAAAACCTGCTTGGGCATCTGCATAAACCTCACAGCTAGGAAAGTAAAATCCACGCTCAAGTGCTAATTTCATTACATCTTCATAATTCATTATGCTAATTCACCAATGACGAAATAAATTCCTACGCCAACTCCTTTGCTTTTCTTATGTTTTCAAAATCATCCCTAGTATCATCAATTGGAGTTTCTAAAATTATTGGAATCTTTTTCTTGTTGGCAGTTTTGATTACTTCGGATAATCCTTTTTCTCCAATGTTTCCCAACCCAATATGATAGTGTCTATCAAGATTACAGCCAATCTCTCCCTTGGCATCATTAAGGTGTAAAATCTTCAAATTCTCAAACCCCACAGTATCATCAAATTTTGCTAAAGTACCTTTGACTAGTTTTTCTGTTCTTAGATCATAACCTGAGACAAATGCATGACATGTATCAAGACAAACACCAAATTTTTTTGCAGGCTTTAACTTATTAAAAATTTCTGCCAACTGCTCAAAATTTGCACCAACAGAATTTTTTTGCCCAGCCGTATTTTCTAGTAAAATCATTACATCATTTTTTGTTTGTCCTGCTTTGTTTAGTCCTTTGGCTAGTTGTTTAATTCCTGCTTCTTCACCTGTACCTAAATGGCTACCAAGATGTGTAACCAAATATGGAATACCTAACTTTTCACATCTATCAACTTCATTAATCAGTGTATTTACTGATTTTGCAAATCCATCTTCTTTTGGAGTAGATAGATTTGGTAAATATGGCATATGGGCACATGTTGCAAATCTGTCTATCTTACTTGTTTTTAATTTCTCTCTGAAATTTGTAATATCATTATCCAAAAGCTCTTTTGCATGCCATCCTCTTGGATTTCTAGTAAATATCTGAAAAGCAGAACACTCTCTTTCTACGGCATTATCTACTGCTTTGTCAATTGAACCTGAGATCGAAACATGGCAACCGATCTGCATATGTCACAACTTTACCTAAACATAATTTAAATCAGCATCTGCCTAAATAATTAAAACCAGATTTTTATGTAATTATCATTAATCACTATTCATGTTATCCCTTGGACAGGATGAAATTGCAAAATACCCCTTTTTGGCAGATGCGGGCCAATATCTAAAAGATAAGGGATTCACATTGGAACAATTTGGAACTGATCCAGATTTGAAGTCATTAGTAGAAAAGGCATTTAATAGAATTGAAGTTGCTGCAGATGGAAAAATCTACCACTCTGATCTGATAGGAGATCAAGCAACAAATCAAGCTGCACTTCCAAGAGAAGTATTCTCTTTTCTCTTGGCAATTGTATTACTCAAATTAAGTGGCATGAACACATTAATCAAAAGATTTGCGCTTGCCGAAGCTAGACGTGCAGAAAAATATCTAGAAAAGGACTTGGCAAATATATCTGATGAATCAAAAAAACAACTAGCAATTAGAGTTATTGATGATTTATTTTCAGTTCAGATAAAAAAACAAGATGATTATTTTGTAATACCTGTATCTGATTATCTCAAGCATTCAATTAATTTTCATGAAAGAGAATGGAAATTAATAAATAGACATGTGGAAAATGGTTTAGTCTTTCTTACTCCACACGAAACAGTCAGATTAATCCGAAAAGAACTTGGAACATATATCAGTTCTAAAATTATTAATGCAAAAACACCACCAATGATCTCAGGTTTTGAAGAATCTGTAAACAAATTAATTTCCATGTCTAAAAAGTTTGCAACTTATACTGTAACTACTGGAGAATATCCACCATGCATAAAACACGCCATTGAAATTCTTGAAAAAGGAGAAAATCTCCCACACTCTGGAAGATTTATGCTTGCAACATTTCTATTTTCAAAAGGTCAATCAATAGAAGAAATTGCGCCGTTATTCAAAAATGCCCCCGATTACAATGAGCGAGTTACTCTTTACCAACTAAATCACTTGGCAGGAACTTCAGGAAGTGGCACACAATATTCATGTCCTTCATGTGAAAAACTCAAGACACAAAATCTGTGTTTTGCAATACCAGAATGTGATAATATCATAAATCCACTTCAATTTGGGAAAAAGAGAATCTAATGCAAGAAAACGATGTAAAATTTCTAGAGGATTCTTTCAAGAAATATTATTTTGAGCATTTTGATCTTATCCATGTACCAAACAGAACTTCTGAGCGAGAATTTGGATTCCAAAAATTCAATTCTGGTATGACAAGACATATCTCAATTAAAGATGACAAAGAACTACATCTTTTACTGATGCAAAACATTCCATCTGATGTTTATTGTTCTAATGCATGTTATTCCTTTCCAAATTTACCTATGAATGAAAAAGATTGGAAAGAAGCAGATCTGATTTTTGATATTGATGCCAAAGATCTAGATCTAGAATGTAGAAAAAATCATACAATTTCCAAATGTAATGAATGCAATGAAATATCTACTAACAGTAATAACTGTAGCAAGTGTAATTCTATAAAATTAGAAAAAAAATCGCTACCATGTAAAAATTGCATTGATGCATCCAAAAATGAAGTATTAAAACTATCGAAAATTCTAACTGAAGATTTGGATATTCAACAAAACAACATTCATGTTTATTTTTCTGGCAATGAAGGGTTTCATGTATATGCGTATGATTCACAATTTCAACAACTAGGTTCAAGGGAAAGATCAGAGTTAACAGATTACATTATGTTTAATGGAGCAATCCCGGAAACTTTCGGAATGAAAAAATTCAAACCGAACCGTTCATCATTTCCAGATTTTGAAGAAAAGGGATGGAGAGGAAGATTTTCCAAAGAAGTATATGGTTCAAAATCAAAACGCTCAAAAATAATTTCAGAACTAATTATCAATGGATATCCTTCTTTTCAAAAAACTCTAGAAGGTATCTCTGGTAAGATTGGAGCTAAAATTGATCCTAATGTAACAATGGATATTCATAGGATATTTAGACTTCCAGGATCACTAAATAGTAAAAGTGGTCTGACAAAAATTTCCTGCAATGATCTTCCAAAATTTGATCCATACACAGAAGCCTCATTTCTTGATGAAAATTCAGTAGAAGTAATGGCTAACTGTCCCATTGAATTTAAGCTAAAAAATAGAAAATTTGGTCCGTACTTTAATGAAAAAGTGTCTATTCCGACTTATGCTGCAGTATACATGATTTGCAAAAAATTGGCTACAATATCTTAATTTTTTTGAATCAAGTCTATTAACCAACGATATCAAAATCAGAGTAAAATAATTTCAAAACAATGCCAAATTCAGAATTTTTGCTGGTAAGACATTAATTTACCAAGCCACAAGAAACGTTGATTTTGTATAGCGCCTCCACTGACAAGCAAGCTCCACCTCCTGACGCGGGAAAATTTGTCAGATTAATCATAGTTGCCATAATTGCTGTTGCAATATTTGCAGTTGCAGGAAATCAGGCTGTAATTTTATCAATGAATTTTACCGAATTTGGGGAACAATTTAGCAAACCACTGTATTATTCTCTGGTTTCAACTGTAATACTTTCAGCAATTGCTCTGGTACGAGTAAATATCATTGGAAGATCATCTATCTTTTGGTATGGCCTTCATACAGCTATTGGGTTTATCGGAAAAAGTACCCAACAACCAATTTCAAATAGCATTCCAAGCTTTAAGGATTACAAGCTTAGCACATTACAATTTGTAATTTGGCAAATTACAAAGATTTTGCTCTTTGGAGCATTCTTTGTAAATATCATGTTTGGATTTGCAGCAGTATCTTTTATTGATGGAAATAATCTAGGTTTAGAAAATATATCCAACATATTTTCTTTACCGTTTGTAACACCAACTGATCCTAACTATGCAGTTGAACAAGTTGTTCCAATGATTCCAGCGCTAGTAATTCTTTTACCTCCAGTTCTTGCAGCAATCGGACTTCGTTTAGTTTTGTATGTTGGTATTCATAAAATTATTAATGTCGTTACTTCTTATCTCCAAGATTCAAAAAGCGGAAAACCAAGATATCTCAACTATGTTTCAACTATAGAAACTATAATTGGTGTAGGTATACTCTGGCTAGGTTTTAATCTATTTTTTACTGATCAAATTGATTACAATACAAGATATATCATTGGAGGGACACTTGTAATTGGATTTGCTCTTATAGCTTTTTCAATTGTAGACAGAATAAGAGCACGTGTCCTCACTCATATGTTTAAAAGAGATGTATACATTAGAATTCTAACAGTTCTTGCAATTGCAGTTATTATCGGAGGATTGGTAACTGTCAATAACAGCATTGCAGATGCAAAAAAAATTGAATACTTGGGGCCTTACACTGCGCAACAAATTGGTGTCAATCGTTACATCGGTCAACTAAATGATATCAAAGAAAACACTCATGAGGTACAATTGCAATCTGTTTCCCCAAATAATATAAAAAATTATGTCAATAAAAACAGCGATGTACTTGATGTAGTTAGAGTGTGGGATTGGGAAGCAGCATTTGCTAAATTAAAACCGGAAATTGGTTTGATTCCAAACGTAGATTTTGAAGACAATGATATTCTTCGTTTTAACAATACGTTATACTGGACTGCCTCAATGAAGCCTGTGTTACCTTCTTCAGTTAGTCTTGAAAATAGATGGTATAACGAACATCTTGTATATACTCATGTTCCAAACGGATTTCTCACACTTGAGGCTACAGATGGTCAAATTATAGATAGTGGTGAATTCTTTAAACAACGAGAAATCTATTATGGTGAAGGAGGTCTCTTTGAGCAAACTTGGTCAGCATATCCAAACTCTAGAGGATCTACTAGTGCAGAACTAGGAGGAGTATCTTATAATGGTCAAGGAGGATTAGATGTATCTCCACCGCTTAGCTGGACTTTTGAACCAAACTTTTTACTTTCATTTCCTGCAGAATCAGTTCACGTAATGCGATACAAAGATGTTCATGACAGAATGAAAACTTTGTATCCTTATTTTCTATATGATGTATTTGGCAAAGAATTAGATTCTATTCCAGTAACTGATGGAAAAAATTCTTACTGGATGATGCCTTTGATAATTGGATTTGATACTCATGATGTGCCATGGTCTTCTGGAAATCCATATCTCAGATTAGTAGGATTTGCTCTAATTGATAGTTATGATGGTAATATTCAACTATTGAAAACAGGTGATGATTTCTTTACTGAAATGTTTGTTAGTCAATACTCTGATCAGTTCAAACCAATACCTGCTTGGCTTGAGGAACAAATACGATACCCAGTTGAATTGTTTAACTGGAAAACAGAAATGTATAATATTTACCATATAAGTGATGTTGAAACATTCATTCAGGCAAATGAATTTTATGAGATTCCTCAAGGTTTAGAAGCTTACTATGTAGAAGCAAAGCCACCAGGTTTTAATCAAACAGAATTCATAGGTTTACTTTCCCTAGAACTACGTGGTTCTCAAGGACGAAATCTTGCAGGATACATGATAGTTGAAAATGATCTTAAAAATCTAGGTGATATACAATTCTATGAAGTTCCCTTAAACTCTACTACCAAATTGATTGGTCCTACTGCAGTTAGAGAAGCATTAGATAAAGATCCAGAATTTGCTGAATTAAAGACACTTTTAAGAAATCCTAGAATTGGAGATAATATTCTATACAGAGTAGGCGAACATGATGTCTACTTTATTCCCGTATATACTGCAGGAGCTGGAGGAGTTGTAGCCCAACTTGGTACTATTGCAGCCGTAGGTGCAGCATTCACTGGAGAATATTATGTCGGTTTGGGAGATACTCAAGAAGAAGCATTTGAGGCATACTTGAAAAAGGTATCTGGCGTAGCTGGTTCTTCGACCTCAGTTGATGTTGATTATATTGAATTAGGAAAATCAGATAGAATTGATATTATAAAATCTTCCTTTAAAGAAAATGGAATAGAGATTTCTGAACCTACATCAATACAAATTCCATTATCATTTAAAGAAGGAGAGATATTCTTCTTTACTGAAAATGATCGTGCTGACACAGAAGATTTCTTGACAAAATTCATAGATAATTTTGTAAAACCAAGAAGCGATAGAGTATTCATGTGGCAAGAAGATACTAATCTCAATATTGGAACAATAGTTGTAAAAGACAGTATTGCTGAAATGCATTACGTATCGATTTCTATTGGCAATTAACTTCTAAATTGCTCTTAAAATCTAAATTATTTCTATTATTGTCTGTCTGATTTCTAAATTGTACTTTTTTGGTTTCCAAAAATCTTAGGTCCAGATTTAAAATTTAGATAAGTGATGATACAACAAAGTAAATGTCCGTATTGTAACTCATTATTTGAAAATAATGAAGATCTATCCAAACATATAGACAGAATACATAATAGCTCAGGCCTCTTAGAAGGCGATTCTAGAAAATTTTAATAATTAAGAATTTCAACTGCCCAAAAATTACGCCTGAAATATTTTAGAACATTAAATTAGGTGGAATTTTTTTATGTACTATTGCTACTAATCATTGATAATGGTTCTGTCTATACTAAAAATTTAATTGATTTTTTAAGTAACAAAAAAATCTCATTTAAAACACAAACACCAGAACTATTAGATCTAAAATTACTAGATAATTACAACGCATTTATTCTCTCTGGACGAAGAAAAAATGAAAAAAAAACAAATGAAATCAATTCCAAAATAATTAATCATGCAATTCAAAATGATAAGAAATTATTGGGGATTTGTTATGGCGCAGAAATATTAGCTCTGACTTTGGGTGGGACAATTCGCAAACTTGCATTCCATCAAAAAGGTAATGAACAAATTAATATTCAAAGAGAAAATCCTCTTTCCAATGATGATTTACAGGTATTTGAAAGCCATGGATTTGAGATTTCTAAATTACCAGATATTTTACTTGTAATAGGCGAATCCAAAAACTGTAAATTTGAAATTATTCAATATGATAAAAAACCAATCTTTGGAACTCAATTTCATCCTGAAATGAGTAATGATGGTCAAAACTTAATTCAAAAGTTTTGCTCTCTCTGATTGATTTTAATAACTCTCAAATTTTATTTGATCTCATGGATTCCTTGAATCATCAACTTTTACTTCCTCTAGTAGAAGAAGAAAATATTTGCTTGCCTCTACCAATCAATGTAGTTTCAAAATATTGGAATACCGACCTTCCAATGTCTGAGGCTATTGAAACTGCAAAACAATACACCAATTATAATGGAAGTATCTTAATTGAAGGAATTGAATCCGCAGAAAAACATGGATTGACATGTAAAATTATTCATTCTTCCTTGTCTGAATTAAAAAAAATAATAGACATTGGAATCCCACCTATAGTAATTCTTCCAGGAATTCCTGAAATTACACAGCATGCTTCAGTAATATCTGGTTATGATGACAATGAGAAAACTATTTTTCATTACATTCAGAAAGGAAATCAGGAAGGCGAGCAGCAAGAAGGAGCAATCCCTCAAGCAATTTTTGATAAAGAATGGTCTGAAGATGGAAGACTATTGATAATTTTAGCTCCTTCAAATGTCTTATCTTCTATAAAACTAGAAAATGATCCAAATGAAAAATCAAACAGGCTATGTTTTATTTCTGAAAGATTAAGCATACAAAAAAACACATCTGAATCTTTGATATCTCTAAAAAAAGCAATTGAATTAGATCAAACCAATCCAACCGCATTGTATTTGTTAGCAAGTTTACTCAATGAGCAAAATTCTAATGATTGTGTACAGTATTATGAGAAATGTATCAAAATTAACAATAGGTCTTATCTTGCATACAATGGACTAGGTAACTATTATCTAAAATCTAACCAATTTGATAAATCTGAATCATGTTATAGTAAAGCCATTGAAATCAACCCTAAAAGATCCGCAAAAATTTACAAAAATCGTGCTTATCTCAGAGAGAAACAAAAAAAGAATTCTGAAGCAAAAAATGATCTTAAAAGTTATTTGAAACTTTTTCCCAAAGCTAAGGATAGAGGAATTATAGAACAAGCAATCAGAGAATTATGAAATATGCGGAGTGCGGGATTTGAACCCGCGGCCTTCAGCTTGGGAAGCTGACGTCATACCGAGCTAGACTAACTCCGCCTATCTCAAATTCATTAATTATGATTAAATATCTTGATTGAAAAACAACATTATGGATGCACGTTGCCCTAAATGTGAGAAAGTAGCAATTTTAAATGATGAAATTACTAATGTAAAATGTCCTCACTGTAATTTTGAAGCAGATTATGATACTTATCTTGAAATTATGAAAGATCAGGCAATTAACATGTCACATGATTATATCCCAAAAAGACCTGGCATTTAATTACCAAAAATTTCCTTTATCTGAACAATCCAAATGTGCTCCACACTTGGGACAAAACATATGGCATGCTTGTATATCTACCATCTTATTATCACATCTAGGACATCTGATTTCATCACTCATACGTATGTTAAGTAATCTTGATTTAAAAATAATGTCCAAAGGTTAATTAGTCGTTTAACTTTTTTTTGTAATACTTGACAAATTTCAAGCTCACCGTATCAGATGTAAAAGGAAAATCTATCACTAAAGAGTTGAAAGACAGTGATGCAAATACATTACTAGGTTTACAACTAGGTAACGGAACAGATGCCTCTATTGTAGGATTGAAAGGAAAATTAAAACTCACTGGTGGTAGCGATAAATCTGGAGTGCCAATGAGAAATGACATTCATGGTTCAGCAAGAAAATACATTTTACTTTCAAAAGGAGTTGGACTACAAGCAACAGAAATTGGACAAAGAGTAAGAAAACTCATGCGCGGAAATACAGTTTCAGAAGAAATATACCAAATAAATTGTAAATTTGATGGAGAGCTCCCAATAGAAGTTTCAGCTGAAGTAGCAACAGAATCTTAAAGAAAATAAAAAGAATAACTTAACATATACCGATTCTACATTTTGATTGATGCATTGGAGAGAAACACTTCCTGATTGGTACATAAAAAAATATGGTCATCAACCATGTGTAAATATTGGCACTGCAGGTCATGTGGATCATGGTAAAACTACACTTATTCAAGCACTAACAGGTTCATGGACAAGTGTTCACAGTCAAGAGCTAAAACGAGGAATTACAATTCGTGTTGGTTACTCTGATGCAGCATTTTACAAATGTAACAGTTGTGAAGAACCACTAGGATATTCAACAGCTCCAAAATGCAATAATTGTGGAAAAGAAAGTGAACTGTCTAGAGTTGTTAGTTTTGTAGATAGTCCAGGACATGAAAGTCTGATGGCAAACATGCTCTCAGGTTCTGCATTAATGGATGGAGCATTATTGTTAATAGCTTCAAATGAACAAGTACCTAAACCACAAACTAAAGAACATCTTTTGGCACTTCAAACACTTGGAATACAACAAATTGTAATAGTACAAAATAAAGTAGATTTGATTTCATACGAAGAAGCTATCGCTAATCATCAAGAAATTACAAAGTTTGTTAAAGGAACATATGCTGCAAAAGCACCAATTATTCCAATATCTGCACAATCTGGGCTTAACATAGATGCATTAATTGGTGCAATAGAATCCACCATCAAGACTCCAGAACGAGATGAATCTAAAGAACCAATAATGCATGTCTTACGATCTTTTGATGTCAACAAACCTGGCACGAAACTAAAAAATATCAAAGGTGGTGTAATTGGAGGAAGCTTAACACAGGGAACTTTTAATGTTGGTGATGAAATTGAAATTAAACCTGGCATAATGGATGAAAAAAAGAAAACATATGAGCCATTACTAACTGAAATTACTTCTCTAGGTACAGCTGCTGGTATTGTTGATTCTGTAAAACCAGGCGGTTTGGTGTCAATTGGTACTAAACTAGATCCTGCAATGACAAGAAGTGATTCTTTTATAGGATCTGTGATTGGAAAACCTGGAACACTGCCTGAAAATTCAACCCAGATAAAACTTGAAGTAAATTTGTTTGACTCTGCTGTTGGCGCAGCTGAAGATACCAAAGTACTCCCAATTCAAGTAGGAGAATTATTACGATTAAACATTGGAACTGCTCCAATTCTAGGTAAAGTCTCAAAAATCAAATCAAATAACATAGACGTTGAACTCCGAAGACCTGCTTGCATATTTGAGGGTGGTAATGTAGCTATTAGCAGAAGAATTACTGACAGATGGAGACTAATCGGGGCAGGGATACTTGGTTGAAGTAATTTGTGATACGAGTTTTCTAATTCATCTAGCTACTAGAAGAATCAAAAATATTGATAATATTGATGTCGAAATAGGGCAAGTTACCTTTGTTGTTCCACAAGTTGTTCAAAATGAACTTTCTGAATTAATTAAAAATACACAAAAAAATCAAACTGCGCTTACAACTAGAGATTTTATAAAAAATTTCAAAATCATACCAATTTCTGGAAATTTTGCAGATAAAGAATTAATTGATTACGTAAAAAAAAACAGAGCCATAATTGGTACCATGGATAAGGAATTAAAAAAACAAATCAAAGAATATGGTGGTTCTATAATGTCTTTCTCAAATGACAAAATTGTTTTAGAATCATAGCAAAATTTAACTTGTAGAATTCATCAATAATTGATATGAGTGATTTAATTTTAGAAAGTAGTGCTTTTAAAAATGGCAAAGAAATTCCAAAAAAATATGGCTACAAAACTACCAACATAAATCCACCATTAAAGATTAAGGGAGTACCACAAAATACCAAATCACTAGTTCTCATAATGGATGATCCTGATGCAATGGGTGCAGTAGGAAAAATTTGGGTTCATTGGGTAATATGGAATATTGAACCTAACACAACAGAAATCAAAGAAAATTCAATTCCACCTGGTTCCATTGAAGGTAAAACTGATTTTGGAGAAATTGGTTATGGAGGTCCAGCTCCACCTGATAAAGAACACACATACATCTTCAAACTATATGCATTAGATAATAAATTGAACCTCAATGAAGGCGCATCTAAAACAGATGTGGAAAAATCCATGAAAAATCATATTCTTGCAGAAGCTAGACTGACAGGTAAATATTCTCCTTGAATCAACTTTATGAATTTTAAATATATGAATAATTTTAATTATTTTTTATCCCAAAGAGTAATAAACAAAGTTTAGAGAGAAAAGCTAATTGATTTCAAACATAACTTTACTCTCACTAAGAAAATTTGATCTTAAATTACACCATCTCTTAATTATAGGAATTCTTTCTCTATCCTTTTCTATTTCATTTTTAGTTAGATCACAAGCAGCTGATTATGGTTGGGAGCTAAATGAATTTGATCCATTTTTCAATTATAGAGCTACGCAATATATTGTTGATAATGGAATAAATGCATATTTTCAATGGAATGATAATCTAAGTTGGTATCCTTCTGGAAGAGATGTTTCACAAACTTCACAAGTAGTACTTCACATGACTACTGCTGTTACATATTGGATTTTTGGTGGTGAAATGGAACTTTATGACTTTACAATTCTCTTTCCTGTGATTTTTGGCTCTCTTAGCACTATTGTAATTTTTGCATTAGTTAGGGTAATAGGAGGAACAACTGCTGGATTATTTTCCGCATTATTTTTCTCAGTTTCATTACCATTGATATTGAGAGGAACTATAGGTTGGTTCAAATCCGAGCCTCTTGGATTATTCCTTGGTATTTTAGCAATCTATTTTTTGCTTAGTGGTATTAATTCTAAAAATAAAAAAATAGCAATTGCAAAATTAATAGCTGCGGGAATCACTGTGCCTTTATCTATATCAGCATGGGGCGGAAGCCAGTTTTTTATAATTCCTATAGGCGTTTTCTTTCTTACACTACCTTTTGTAAGATCTGATCATAAATTTATCCTATGGGCAATTCCTCTCTTCACAGCAATAGTATTTCTCGTATCTCTAAGTTTTGAAAGATTAAGTTCAAATTTCATTTTTGGATTGGGAGGAGCTTCATTAATAATTCCAACAATTTTCATAATAGTTTGTATTTTTATTCAAAGTAAAAGTAATGAAAACAAAAAAACCAGAAATGGTTTATTATTTTTAGCATCTGTTTTGATCATTGGTACATGTATTTTAATAATTAATGCTGATACAGAATTTTTACCACTTCCAAGCTATAGATATCTAAATGCAATTAATCCATTTTTGACTACTTCCATTCCTCTAGTAGATTCAGTTGCTGAACATGCCAATACAACAATTGATCAATCATTTTTGTTCCATTCTATTCTAATGATCTTTGCAGGATTAGGAATTTGGTTAATTGTAAAAAATTATCAAATAAAAAACTCTGGTTTTATTAAAAATGATATGATTTTGTTTTCATTAATTTTTGGATTAATTGGAATATATGTCAGCTCTGCATTTGTAAGATTGGAAGTCTTTGCATCATTATCGTTGATAATACTATCTTCATTAGGATTATCTGTACTTGTAAAAGAGATTTTAAAAAATAACACAGAAAGTAAAAAATTCAAAAATTTTATTATCAAATTTTCATTTATTATAGGAATAATAATTCTTTTAGTCATTCCACTTTCTTTCCCATCAAATGGAAATTGGGTTACTGCAGCAAAAACCCCGCCTACAATTCTTAATGGTGGTACTGCTTACCCAGTAAGTACAAATGATTGGCTAGAATCAATGGAATGGATAAAAAACAATACACCTAAAGATGCTGTAATAGCATCTTGGTGGGATTATGGATATTGGATATCTACCTTGGGTGAAAGAGCAACAATCGCTGATAACTCTACAATAAGTACTGTTGTTATACAAAATCTTGCAAAAATGCTAATGAATTCTCCAGAAGAAGGATGGCAAATGTTAAGAGACATGCAAGCTGATTATGTAGTAGTTTTTGTTTCAGGTCAAAGATTGACAGTTGACAATGAAGATCAAGCTCTTTACGTATTACAAGGTGGAGGAGATGAATCAAAAAAACAGTGGTTTATACGAATTGCAGAAGAACCTCTAACGAAATATTTACAATCTGATGGTATTACTGGCACTGATTATTTTTGGAATGATACTTTGTTAGGTAAAATGTTCCCATTTACTCCATTAGTATATGTAAATTTCCAAACTAATGCACAATCTGAGATATATCAACCTGGCTTTACTCCAATATATGTAAAAGACATCAAATATACTTCTGATAGTAATGGTCCATTAAGACTTGTACACGCATCTCCAAGTTTTGATGCAGAGAAAGATCAACCTATGATAGGTGTATTCATTTATGAAGTAAACAAAGACTTTGTTCCAACTAACTAATTTAATATTTTAATTATATCTCTCAGCCAGTCTATATCTCATGTATTTATCATCAGGTGAAAATTTAGCTGGATGTGCCGAAATTGTTTCTTCATTACACAATGGACACTTTTCCTTAAGTGAATAGCGATTACACTTTAGGCATTTTCTTAATTGAAATCTCATATTAGTTCTCTCTAGTTTTTTTAGATTCTTCTCTGGTAAATTTGAATGAACCTTTCTTTTTTTCTATGTTTTCTTGAATTTCAGCTATTATTGGTTTTAGTGTTTTTTCAGCAGATTTGAAATCTTCTGCAGTAATAGATAGTCTATATTTTGGTGCACCTAAATAAGTAATGTCTATTGTAGGATCTTTTTTTGTCGCATCCAAAAGCGCTTTTTTAATAATTTCAACTCCATCTGATTTGTTATTTGTAATTTCCATAATTCCTCTAATTTCAACTGAAGGAAGTTTGATTTTAGAACATATTTCTTCAATAACTGATGCCGTTTTTTTAGGAATTTTTAACTCTTTTATTGATTCTATTCCATTTCTTCCAATTTCAATAAAAGCATCATAAACAGAATCAAATTTTGAATAAATACTATCTTCTAATTTTTCAATATCTTCATCTGAGAGTTTTCCCTTTTCTTTAACATTTTCTAGTAGTGTTTTCCCTTTTTCAAATTTCTTGACTTCTTTTAACTTCTGCTTTTTTTGATCTTTAGACACTTGTTTTAATGAAAGATCTATATCTCCTCTATCTGAATTTACTTTTTTTACTAGTAGTACCTTTTTTTCTCCATCTTTTACAAATTTACTAACTGATCTAATCCAACCTGGTGCAATTTCTGAAATATGTAAAAATCCTTGAATTCCATTATATTCATCTAAAGTGACATAAGCCCCATGATCCATTACTTTAGTTATTGTAGCAAGAACAATTTCTCCTTGTTCTGGCATCTCTTGAATTTCAGTAGACATTTCTTCTAAATTTTTCTTTTGTATAATTTAATGTTGCTAGTTAGAAATCAATTCCTTTTTTTGCTTTTATGCCACGTTGAAATGGATGTTTTATTTCCCTCATTTCTGTGACTAGGTCTGCCAATTCAATGATTTCATCTTTAGCATAATTTCCTGTTAGTATAAGATCTAATTCTTGTGGTTTTGATTTAATCAAATTAATGACATCTTCAATTTTTATTAGACCTAAATTTATGGCATAATTTATCTCATCTAAAATTATAATATCATACTTTCCTGATTGAATTTTTTCAATACTAATTTTAATTGCCTCTTTTGCAATTTTTTCATGTTCTTCTTTAGGGCTCTTGTCGTCTATTATTCCAACAAATCCCTTTCCAATAGCAACCATCTCAAATTCTGGTTCTAGTCTCTTAGATGAATACATCTCGCCATAATGCCATGATCCTTTGATAAACTGTATCATGCAGATTTTTTTTGCATAACCTGTTGCTCTTAATGCAATTCCTAAAGCTGCGGTGGTTTTTCCCTTACCTTTTCCAGTATATACAATAGTTAAACCATCTTTCTCCATAGATAATTTATGAATTATCCAAGTAAAAACATTGAGTATTGTTTAGATCAAATGTATCAATTTAAATAAAAAATGATTCTAATCATATGAATTGAAAACCCCAAGAATTACATTAGCAGGAGCTACTAGTGGAGTTGGAAAGACATCTATAACATGTGCAATTATCTATGCTTTACAAAAAAGGGGCTTTTCAGTACAACCGTTCAAAGTAGGTCCTGATTACATTGATCCAAGTTACCTTTCAAGCATATCCAAACATGAAGCAATTAATCTTGATGTTTGGTTAATGGGAGAAAATCATCTTTTGGATAGCTTTGTATCTAATTCAAAATCAGACATTTCTGTTATTGAAGGAGTAATGGGATATTATGATGGATTTGGTGGAGATTCAAACTATGCTAGCACTCAACATGTTGCGTCTTTAACAAAATCTCCCGTGCTTTTGATATTGGATGCAAGTAAAACAGCTAGATCAATTGCAGCAACGGCACTTGGATTTCAAAAATTTCATAGAAATTCTAGAATTTCAGGAATCATCTTAAATAAAATTAGTAGTAAAAAACATGAAACTTTATGTAGGCAAGCACTTGAAAAAACAAAACTTCCAATTATAGGAGTAATTTATAAAAATTCAGAACTAAACTTTGAATCTAGACATCTAGGATTGATTCCAGCAAAAGAAAAAAATCTTAAATCAAAAATTGAAAAAACTTCCAAAATAATTTCAGATTCACTTGATATTGAAAAAATTATTCAAATTATGAAAAATCCTACTCCACTTCCAACAAAATCCAAAATTATAATAAAAAAACCAAAAATTACAATTGCTATAGCCCTTGATAGTTCCTTTAATTTCTATTATCGTGATAATCTAGAAGCATTAAGACGTGAAGGTGCTAATCTAAAATTTTTTAGTCCAATACATGATAAAAAACTTCCAAAATCTGATGGAATTTACATTGGAGGTGGTTTTCCAGAAATTCTTGGTGATTTACTTGAAAAAAACCATGTTATGAGAAAAATCATAAAGGAATCATCTGAAGAAAATACTCCAATCTATGCCGAATGTGGAGGATTGATGTATCTGACAAAATCTATTGATTATGGGAATAAAAAATTTAAAATGATTGGTCTCTTTGATGCAGAAACAAAAATGACCAAAAAAATGAAATTAAATTATACAAAAGGTAAGATAGTTTCAAAAACTATTATTTCAGATAAAACACATGATTTACGAGGACATGAATTCCACTATTCTGAATTAGATTCTATTTCTTCTGATTCAAAATTTGCATATGAGCTAGATATTGGTGAAGGAATTAAGAATCATAAAGATGGTCTGATTCAATACAACACATTAGCATCATATGGGCATCTCTATTTTGATAGTTCTGATTATGCCAAAATTTTTGTGAGAAATTGTATTGTTTATTCACGAAGATGATTCTGCTCTTAGAATCTTGTATAGTGCATTAATTATTGCAGATGCCGAAGAACTTCCTCCCTTCCTTCCTTTATTGGTGATAAACGGCGTCCCTTCTAATTTACTTAGTTCTTCTTTAGATTCTGTAGCACAAATGAATCCTACTGGAATCCCAATGATTAGTGCAGGTTTGACAATACCTTCTTTTACCATCTGTATTACTTCCATAAGAGCAGTTGGTGCATTACCAATTGCAACTATCCCACCATCAATATCTGATAATGCTGCTCTCATTGATACCTGAGAACGAGTTTTATTTTCTTTTTTTGCAATTTCCATTATTTCTGGGTTTGAAATATTACACACAATCTTATTTTGAAAATCTTTTAGATTTTGCTTATTCAGGCCACCAATTACACCGTTTACATCAACTACAATACTGCATCTGTTTTTTAGAGCATTCATTGCACTTTCAATAGCTTCTTTATGGAAAATTACTTTGTTTTCTCTTGCAAAATCAAAATCAGCAGTTGAATGAATTATTCTTCTAACAATTGGCCATTCTTTTTCATTATATTGGTGAGTACCAATCTCCTCATCAATCATTTGCATACTTGCATCTTCAATTGATTGGCCCTTTCTAGTTTGCATTTTCTACCTCTTTTGCTCTTTCTATTATCAACTCAATCATTTTTTCATCAACCCCTAAATGCTTTGTAATGTATGTTTTTTTAATGTTAGAATTCTCAAGTGCAGGTAAAAGATCATTATTGATATCAGTCTTGACATGTGCACCTTCATGTAAGAAATAAAATACAATTACAAGAACCTGAGGATTGTTTTTTTCACAAATCTTAATACCTTCTACAATGTCAGGTTGTTCTATCTCTAACCAACATCTATTTACATTTCTATAATTTTCTTTTAATCCATCTACAACATAATCTAGTGACATTTGTGCATTAGAATCTTTACTACCGTGCCCAATAATTAGTACATCTACGTTCTTTTTTGGAATTGTTACATGATTTTCCTGTAAGGCTGTAGATATTCTATTTTCAACTAAATTAATCAAAGTTTTATGCATACTCATTGGTTTTGTGACAACAAATTTCACTTTGGTATCTTTCTGAAATTTCATAACATCTGTAACTGCATTTTTTACCTTTTTTCCAGGATATAGAAAATAAGGAACTATTGTTAGATGATCTATATCTTGTTTAAGACATTTTGCGATTCCATCTTCAATGTATGGTGGTTCTACTTCAAGAAAACAATACTCCGTAAAAACATAATCTCCCTTTGCTTTTATTGCATTACAAATAATCTCCAATTCTTCAGAAGCTTCTCTTTCTCTACTACCTCTATCTATTAGTAATAATCCACGCTTCAATCTAATATCCTCGCTATGGCTATAGTCAAATTTGGTGGAAATTTCTGTTTTTCAACAATTAATTCTCCGCCAGAAACTTTGATTGCTGCAGCTTCTGATACACTAGAAGTTCCTTCAAATGCCTTGACCGTATCTGATGGATTAGGTGCAGAAATATCTGCCAAATCTTCTCTGTTTACATATTCCACAGCAATTCCCATTTCTTTTCCAATATCAACTAGCCCCTTGATATCTTCTGGTTTTTTTATTGAAACCAATTTTGCAATAGATTTTTCACTGAGTTTGGATTTTTGTAAACAAAAATCCAAACCATCTTTTATGATTTCTTTGGATGTATCCCAATGCAGTCCGATTCCTACCACAAGACTGGGAGGTCTGTACACCACAGAATTTTTGAGAAAATCTCCTTCTAAAATTCTATCAGAAATTATTAGATATCCCTTGGCATCAGAATTTTTCATTTCTTCTAAACTATGATAAATTTTTACATTTTTTGGTAATTCCTTCCACCAATTAATTTTGCCTACTTCTTGGTAAATTCCTATATTTTCTTCATTTACCATATGTGCACTAATTTTAGTAACTGTAGAATCATCATCTATCTTCCAACCAAATTCTCTTCCAACAAGATCAACTGCTATTGTTTTATTGACATCAGCTGCAGTGGTAATTACTGGTATGGCATCCAATTTTTGAGCAATAATTTGTGTTAATTCATTTGCTCCACCTAAATGCCCAGATAACACACTGATCACAAAATTAGTTTTATCATCAATTACAATTACTGCAGGATCTGTTTTCTTATCTTTCAAATGTGGTGCAATTAGTCTAATTACTGCACCCAAAGAAAATAAACAAATCAATGCATTATTATTTTTAAAAAGTTCAACAAGTTTTTCAGATGTAGATTCTAAATACCAATATATTTCCTTATTGCCATTTGAAAATTTAGATGGTGCAAAAATTTCCCAGTTTGGAAAATGCTCCTTTAATCTTAATCCTATATTTACCCCATTTTTGGTAATTGCAAGAACTGAAATTTTTTCCACATTAAAAATCTCTCAAATTAAATAAAATACCTTACTACTCGAACTTTCTAGCCAAGATATTTCCATTAAAATCAAATAAAATGACATCTAATGGGACTTTTTCTTCTGAATGTTTTCTCATATGTCTGTATGTCTCATTGCATATTTCCTCAAAGAATCCTTTAACATTATTTTCTATAATTATTTCAGATACATGTCTGGCAGTATTTGCCTTCTTTATGTTCTCAATTGTTATTTTATTTGCATTACATTTCTTAGCTACCTCTGCCAAGAAATTCATGTCTACCTTGGAGCCTTTGACATGTGTTTGTTTTACTCCTGCAGCCATTTTGGCCAATTTACCAATAAATCCTACAACATATGCTTTTTTGATCTCTTTTCTTGCGCATTGTTGTATTGTATAACCAGAAAAATCTCCCATCTGTACAAAACAATGTTCTGGTAAATCTACAATTTTTTTTGCAAAATCTTCACTTCTTCCACCAGTTGTAAGAACAACAGTATCATTTCCCATTGCAATTGCTACATCAATATTTTGTCTAATTGACGCTGCATATGATGCAGTTGAAAATGGTATTACAATACCACTTGTTCCTAAAATCGAAATCCCATTTAAAATCCCGATTCTTGGATTATCTGTTTTAGGACCTAATTCTTTTCCTTTTGGAACAGAAATTATTACCTTGATTCCTTTTTTTACAAGATGCTTGTCTGTAATTTCTCTCAGATTCTCTTTAATCATTTTTTTTGGAACTGGATTGATTGCAGCTTTGTTTAATTCAAGACCTAATCCAGGTTTAGTAACTATTCCTACTCCTTCTCCACCATCAATTTCAATTTCATTAATCTTATCTGTAAATGATAGCTCTACTACTATCTCTGCACCATGAGTAACATCTGGATCATCTCCACCATCTTTAATTACAGAACACTTAGCTCCATTTTTATCAAATTGACATAAATGAATTGGAATTTTGATAAAACTACCTTTGGGTAATTTAACATCTACATTTTCAATTTTTGTTTGATTAATTATAGCTAGTAATGCAGCTTTGGCAGCTGCTGTTGCAGAAGTACCTGTAGTATATCCAGTCCTTAGTTTTTCTTTTTTTATCTCTTCCACGCTAATTATGCCTATTTTGACGTATTAACTCTTCTTTGATATATTTTGGATTGAGATTTTGAGACTAGAATTATATCTTAAAATTCTAAATGTATCTATCATTATTTCTTTAGAATATATTTAAAATAAAAACTACAGCAGTAGATGGTAAAAGATATGCAAGTTGTTGTGACTGGCGCTAGTGGGTTTGTAGCAAAAAATGTTAGAAAATATCTCTCAGATAACAATGTAAAATCAATATCAATTTCAAGAAAAAATTTTAAAAAATTTAAAAATGAAACAAAAATTATTACAAAAAACTATGATGAAAAAACTATTTTGCCAAAACTTAAAAATTCTGATGTGTTAATTCATTTAGTTGGGATTGGAAAACAAACAACTGATAATGATTACAATCTTATCAATACTGAATTTACAAAAAAAATAATTAATTTATGTAAAAAATCAAAAATAAAAAAAATTATCTATACAAGTGGATTAGGAGTATCAAAAAATACTACTCTTGGATATTTTATTTCAAAGTACAAAGCAGAAAGACAGATAATTGATTCTAAATTAGATTATACAATTTTTCGACCATCCTATATTGTTGGTAAAAATGATCTTTTTACTAAATATCTTAAGAAACAAATCAAAACAGGCCAAATTCAAATTCCTGGATCTGGCAATTATTCTATCCAACCTATTTACATAGATGATGTTTCCAAAATTATTTTCAATGCTATATATAAAAATAAATTTAGTAAAATGATTTTAGATCTTGTGGGTTCAGAATCAATTACTTTTGAAAAGTATGTTAAAGAATTTTGTACCGGAACAAATACTAAAATTAAAAAAATTAATCTTGAAACTGTTTACCATGAAGCTATCTCTAATCCTCATAGTAACTTTGGAGTAGATGATCTAAATCTCTTAATTGGTGATTTTAAGGGTGACTACAAAAAATTAAAAATTATTTCTGGAATAAAATTTTCTTCTATACGAAAACTTCTAAAGTCCGGCAGCCTTCTTTAGTTCATCTGCTTTATCCGTTTTTTCCCAAGTGAATTCAGGCTCATTTCTTCCAAAATGCCCATATGCAGCTGTTTTTCTGTAAATTGGTCTTTTCAAGTTCAGTTGTGAAATAATTCCTGATGGTTTCATGTTAAAATTTTTTCTAACTAATTCTTCGATTTCTTTTTCTGGAATCTTACTAGAACCAAATGTATTAACATACAATGAAACTGGTTCAGCAACTCCTATAGCATATGCTAATTGGACTTCACATCTTTCAGCCAAACCTGCAGCTACAATATTTTTGGCAATATATCTACACATGTAACATGCAGATCTATCTACTTTTGAAGGATCTTTTCCTGAGAAGGCTCCACCACCATGTCTTCCAAATCCACCATAACTATCTACAATTATTTTTCTTCCTGTAAGTCCAGAATCTCCATGTGGCCCTCCTATTACAAATTTTCCTGTAGGGTTAATGTGCATTTTAATCTGATCATTCCAAAGATTCCCTAAAACTGGTTTGATTACCTTATCAATAATTTCTTTTGATATTTGTTCTTGTGAAATCTCAGGTGCATGTTGAGTTGAAATAACTATTGTTTCAATTTTTGTTGGTTTATTATTTTCATATCTGACAGAAACCTGTGATTTTCCATCTGGTCTTACCCAAGGTAAAACTTTGTTTTTTCTAACCTCTGCTAGTTTTTGTGTTAGTTTGTGTGCAAGTAATATGGGCATTGGCATAAGTTCTTTTGTTTCATTTGAAGCATAACCGAACATCAATCCTTGATCTCCTGCTCCTTGTTCCTTTTCTTTAGTTGCAGTTACTCCTTGACTGATATCTGGACTTTGAGAATGTAATCTTAGTGTAACCTGACAAGAATCAGTATCAAACATCAAATCTTTGTTATTATATCCAATTTCTCTAATTACTTTTCTAACTAATTCCTCTTGGGATTTCTTGTCAAAATCAGCTTTTGATGTTACTTCTCCTGCAACTGCCACAAAATCTGTAGTTACCATTGTTTCAACTGCTACTCTAGAGTCTGGATCTTGCCTGAGAAATTCATCCAAAAATGCATCTGAAATTTGATCACATATCTTATCAGGATGACCCTCAGTAACTGATTCTGAAGTAAACAGAAAATTATTAGTCATAAGAACCACTAGAGTTCATTTTCTAGTTTGATAAATAATACATTATTGCCTCTCACAATTACTCTGCCGTAATTTGCAATTATTTTACCATCGTGGAGTTCTTCTGCATCAGTCATGATTAAATTCATGTATGAATCAACATTATCCATTTTTCCTTTGTATTCAACTTCATTTTTCAGTCTTACAGTAACTTTCTTCTTGGTGCTTTTTTGAAGAGTTGTTAATGGTCTTTTTGCACTACTAGTTTGTGACACTAATTATTCACTTGTTTTGCTTACGTTGTTCTCCAGAATAAAAGCCTTGCCTCTTTTATGAATTATGAAATTCCTTAAATTTTTTCATTGTTTTTAGATAATTACCCAAATGATCTCTACAGGATTACAACAATTAGACGAATTTTTATCTGGTGGAATACCTAATGGTGTAATTACCGACATTTACGGTGGAAGTGGAACTGGAAAAACTCAACTATTATTTCAAATCTGCATAAATGCAATAAAAAATGGAGGAAATGTTCTATATCAAGATACAACAGGTAGTTTTAGACCTGAACGAATTCTTGAAATTCAAAAACAACAAAATTTGACATTTGACATTCTTGAAAAAATAACAGTTTCACGAATTATTAATACTTCTGAACAAATCAAATCAATTGATATTATGAATGCTTCAAATTTTTCTCTAATTGTAATTGATAATATCACTGATTTATTTTCCTATGAATATCCAAAAGAAGATACAACATTTGAAAAAAATTCTCTATTTATCAAATATATTCATAACCTATCATTAATTGCTATTAATAAAAAAATTCCTATTGTTATTACTAATATGATTAGAAACATAGAAGGTACAGAAATGGAAAATATGAGAACTGCAATTGATCCGTTTACACACATCAAAATTAAACTTACAAAAATTTCCTCAAAATTTCATGGAGAAATAAGATGGCTTCTTCATCAAACACATTTTTCTTATAAAATACATGCCGCAGGATTATCTAATTATACTGAAGATATTTAACCGTCAATCATAAAGTTTAGCAATGGCAGGAATTTTTGATTCAATTCCAATAATCACTGTAGTTTTATTTGCACTTGGCCTAGTTGGCGTAATGGTTTATGAAAGATCGCGATCAAATACAACAAAAGAATCAGTTTCCTGATTCACTACTTGGTTCATTATTTGCTCATTTTGGATTTACTAATCTTACTGAAATTCAGAAGAAAGCTTCACCCATAATTTTACAAAAAAAAGACTGTCTAGTAATTGCACCAACTGGTTCGGGTAAAACAGAATGTTCTGTAATTCCAGTTTTTTCACTAGTAAAGAAATCAAAAAAACTTGGAAAAATTAAAGTTCTTTACATTACTCCCTTACGAGCACTAAATCGAGATGTGTTTCGAAGGATTACCAAATATGCTCAAAGTAATGATCTTTCAATTGAAATCAGACATGGCGATACAACTCAGACTGCAAGAAGAAAAATCACTGAAAATCCTCCAGATGTTCTAATAACAACTCCTGAAACTATAGTTATTCTTCTCACACAGATAAAGATGTTAGATGCATTATCTGAACTTGAATGGATTATTATTGATGAGGTCCATGAATTACTTGCTAGTGAAAGAGGTTCTCAACTATCATTAAGTATAGAGCGATTACAGCTTAATTCAAAACACTATCTTACAAAAATTGGATTGTCTGCAACAGTTGGTAATTTTGAAGAAGCTGGAAAATTTGTGGTAGGAACTAAAAGAAAATGCCAAATTATTCGAGATACATCTGTTCGAAAATATGATGTTGAAGTCAAATTTGTAGATGGAACCATTTCAGATGTTGCAGATAAAATAATTGAACATGTTTTAGAATTGAATTTAGATTCTCCTATACTTCTTTTTACTAATACTCGAGGAGAGGCTGAATTCTTAGCTTCTATGTTAAAAGAAAAATCGTCTATCAATATAGAATTACATCATGGATCATTATCAAAAGAGGTCAGAGAAGATACTGAGCTTATATTAAGAGAAGGAAAACGAGGAATTGTAGTTTGTACTTCCTCACTTGAATTAGGATTAGATATAGGTTCAATAGAGTTGGTAATTCATTATGGTTCTCCTAGACAAGTATCAAAACTAATTCAAAGAATAGGACGTAGCAGACATAACAGAGATGCTTCTGCCAAGGGGTTAATAATTACAAACAATTCTGATGATGAATTTGAAGCAAGAGCAATACTAGATCGTATTAAAGAAGGTTCTATAGAAGAGCAAAAAATTCATGATGGTTCTCTAGATGTACTTGCACATCATCTTGTTGGAATGACAATGCAACTCGGAGAAATTCCTGTGAATTTAGCATTAGAAATAATCAACAACGCATATCCATTTAGAAATTTACAACTAGAGGATTTATTGAGCGTTTTAGATTTGCTTGATTCTAACTATTTGATCTTCTTTGATAGAACAAAAATGACTTTCTGGAAAAAAGGCCGTTCTTTCAAATATTACTTTGAAAATCTTTCTACAATTCCTGATATTCTTAAATTCAAAGTATTTGACAGTGTTGGAAAAAAAATCATTGGAACATTGGATCAAAGATTTGTAGGTGATTTTGGAGATTCTGGCAATATTTTCGTTCTAAAAGGCTCTCAATGGAGAATACTTAATGTGGATGAAAAATCACTTTCAGTAAATGTTGAACCTTTTAGGGGAGGAGGCATAACCGTTCCTTATTGGGAAGGAGAAAGTATTCCTGTTGATTATAGTACTGCAAAAAAAGTTGGAGCATTTCGTAGCAAAGTAAAAAATGGATCATTGAAATTAATCAATAAAACTATTGAAGAACTAAGTTTTAATGAAATTCCGGATGAAAAAAATATTGTTGTAGAGTCTAGTCGTTCACAAGGTTCAATAGTAATACATTCTTGTTTTGGAACAAAAATTAATTCAACATTATCTGCTTTACTTTCTTCAATGATATCTTCAGTGTTAGGTTCCATGGTTGATTCACGTTCTGATGGTTATAGGATAGTTTTATCTTCTAGATCACGAATTTCTGAAAAACTTTTCCTTGAAATTATGAAAGATGATTATGATCTTTATTCAATTGTAACTGCATCTTTGGCAGGAACTCATAATGTAAATTGGAAAACATGGTGTGTTGCAAAAAAATTTGGGGTTGTTGGAAGGGGAGCAATTTATGAAAAAAAATCAGCCCGATTTTTATATGAAAGATATGCTAAAACCTCTCTTGTAAAAGAAGCACTACGTGAACTATTTCATGACAAATATGATCTTAAAAATACAGATAAAATCCTTAAAAAAATTAGAGATAATGAAATTATAATTAAATGGCTAGAAATTGATAAATTTTCAAAATTAGCTGAACCGATTTTAGATCACACTGCAAAATATTATTCATCTCCTGCTAATCTTGACAAAAGTATACTTGATCTTGTAAAAGTAAGATTGGCAAAGACAAAACATCGTCTTATTTGTGCACGATGTGGGAAATGGGAGCGAGTAATGGAAACAAACGAGGTCAAAAATACACTGATCTGCCCTTATTGTAAAGCAAGACAAATTACTGCCACTTTTTATTCAGATTATGATCTTCCAAAAATAATACGTAAAAAACATGAAGGGAAAAAACTTTCTGTAGATGAAAAACACAAGTTTGATCGAGCCTGGAAAGTCTCTTCTTTAATAGAAAATTTTGGCAAAATTGCAATCACTGTTATATCTGGATATGGAGTAGGTGCTGACACTGCAGCGCGTATATTGCGAAATATGATAGATGAAGAACATCTCTTTAAGCAAATATACGAAGCAGAAAGACAATATGTTGTAACTAGGGGATTTTGGGATTCTTAATTTTTCTTTGTAATTTTAGAGAATGCTGTAAGTGACAATTCAATTCTTCCTTCTAAACCTGCTTTTGCATTTACTCCTGTTATTGAAATTATTTCTCCCAATTCACATTTGTCTACTAGTCTAGCTTGATTTCTCCATCCTTTAACCCAAATTTGACCAGTATCATCTTCAACAAACATCTCTGATAATAGAATTGATTCTCCTGATTTCGTTTGAATTTCTCGTCTTTCTGGAATTTTAAGTATTATAGCTTCAATACAGTAATTTCCATCTACTTTGACTTCATTGATCTTTGTTCTTATCTTTGATAATGATGGAATTGATTCATCATTTTCTAATTTTCTTACAAATGAATTATTATCTAATGTAATCGAGTTTCCATACGCTTTTGATGGCATGCACTCAATAACATCACCTTCCTTACAAATACTCGTAGAATTTGAATAATCAATAATGTTGTAAATGTTTTTTTTATTATCAACACACAAAATCATTTTCTTTCCGTTATCTGTTGTTTCCATTGAAAGAACTCTTACAATTATAGGCTGTACTTCTCTACCACCTTCAATTTCAATTATTGTTGAATCATTACCATGAATTTCTAGCCCCTGATTCCCATTTTTTATATTTATACCAAGTAATCTTACTTTGGCCCCTTGGGAAATCATATTTGGAATAGATGACTCATCTTTTCCCCATAGAACTGCTCTCATAGCATTTCCATCTTTTCCTTTTAGTCTCATTCTTAGCGCTTTTCCAGGTTGACCTCGCGAATTTGTAAATTCCATACTGCTTACAACACCATCTATCATTCCTGTAATCACAAGATCTTTTTGTCCTTCTTGCAGCTCACTGATATCTTTTGTAATCTTGTCTATAGTTGGAATCTCACTTTTGTTATCTGTTATTTCAATATTGGAACCTGAACCAATATTGATAGTTGGAGATCCATTAAGATCTGATTTTACATATGCTTTGATAATTTTAATTAAATCTCCTGGTTTGAGATTTTCAATTTCAGGTAGATTTGCTTTATCATCCCATAATTTTACACTGGCAGTTGAGTTTGTATCGTATACAGTCATGGTTCTAAGATAAAAAGGTGAGCCATCTTTGCGAGAAAATTGTTTTGCAGGAGATACGTTAAGAACTCTGGTTTCTAAAGATATTTCTTTTGCTCCTGCATAAAGATCCTTTAAACTCATTTCAACTTTTAATGGCCCTGATAAAGAAATTCCAAAATCAGATGCAATCAAAAATAGGGCTCCTTGATCTGTTAAATAACCTGCTCCAATTTTCTCTTTTTTATGTTTAATTTGTTCTTCAATATCATCTCTAGTTAATTCCGGTTTTTGCTCAAGTAATTTACCTACAAGAATATCAAATTCAGACAATTCATTGTTTGTAAACTAGATCTATTAATAAAAATTTCATTAATATTTTGTAGCATGTATAACTCTCAGATGATCGCTAAACTATGGCTTTTTTGTTTATTCAAATAATTTATACTGTGATTATGGCGATTTATCTCATTACCTAAATTAATAAGGAGATCGCATTCTTTTCATGTCTTGCATTAATGTTGAACATTTATCAAAATCATATGGACATGTAAAAGCAGTCGATGATTTTGTTTTATCTGTAAAATCTGGTCAAGTTTTTGGATTTTTAGGTCCAAATGGTGCGGGAAAATCAACTACTATCAAACTACTAACAACACTAATTCCACCTTCAAGTGGTTCCATTACAGTTTTAGGAATAAATGCAATTGAAGATCCTCTACAAATTCGTCATAAAATTGGTGTAGTCTTACAACAACCTAGTTACGAACCTACCTTAACTGTTGAAAAATCTCTTGATAAATATGGTATGATGTGGAATGTTCCAAAAATTGATCGCAAAAAAAGAATGGAAGAGCTTCTAAATGATTTTGATCTAGTAGATATTCGTAAGAAAAGAAACGAAGATCTGTCAATTGGTCAGAGAAGAAGGGTACAGGTAGCGCGTGAATTCATGCATGATATGGATCTTTTATTCCTAGACGAACCAACTGTGGGATTAGATCCTAGTGCTCGAAGAAAATTATTAGATTATTTAAAAAATAAAGTAAAAACTGGTTTGACAATATTTTATACTACACATATTCTAAGCGAAGCTGAATATCTTTGTGATGAAATAGCTATTATAGATAAAGGAAAAATTCTTACTGTAGATACACCTGATGCTCTAAAAAAGAGATTTGGAAAAGAGAAAACAATAAAAATTCATTTACTAGAAAAACAAAATAAAATAACAACTCTTCTTTCAGATATTACTGATTGCAAAATTGATTTTGATAATGGAACAAATATTGTAATTCGTTCAGAACAATCTGAACTGGTATTATTACAAGTTTTACGAATTCTAAATGATAATCAAATTGAGGTAGAGGATCTTTCTGCAGTTCCTACAAATCTTGAGGAGATCTTTTTAAAAATGGTGAGTGACAATACATCCAATAATTAGACTTGTTAATAGAAATTTAACAATATCCATTAATCCTGGATTTTTAATCTGGCAAGTAATATTTCCTTTAATCTATATTTTTGTTGCTGGTTATGCTTACACATCATTAATTGAAGATGTACCTTTTGGTAACAAAAGTATTGACTATCCTACATTTTTGGCATCTGGCATGATTGGATTTAACATCATGAATAGTACTCTTATTTCAGGAATAATAATTTGGAATGATAGGAGACATGGAATGTTTGAGCAAATAATGTCAGGCCCATTTACACGAACCGATTATATTTTGAGTAATATTTGCACTATTGGAATTGTAGGATTAGTAAGTGCATCTCTGATTGCACTTGTTGGGTATCCTGTATTTTTTGATTCAGTTGAATTTACTGTGATCACCATTCCTATGATTATTTTTGCTGCAATTATTGGTTCTATTTTGTTTGGTTCAATTGCATCTATAATTTCTACCCGATTGCGTTCCAGTGAAGGATTTAACGTAATAATTAACACTGTTTTTCTATTCCTTGCATTTGTTAGTACGGCATTTTACCCAGCTTCAGGTTCACCAGAACCTCTAAGAACAGCTTTTTACCTAAACCCACTTACTTACTTGGTTGATGTGATACGTGCTGGCATTTTTGGTAATATTACAGAATTTGTAATTATAGAAATGGGTATTTTAGTTGCTATTGCCTCTTTACTTTTCATAATTGCAACAAAATTACTTACAAAATTAGACTTTTAATTATTAGTATTTTTAACATCGCTAAAACTCTTATACAGATCATTTATTTTTTTAATTATTTCTAAATTATCATATTTTGCTAAACTTAGATTTGGTATGATACAATGACCTCCTATTATTCCAGGATACATTTTTGGTCTATTTCCTAAATTTTCATGAATTTCATCTGCAAATTTCCACATCTCATCAAAATCTATTTTTTCTTTATCACAAATCATTTTTGTAATCTGAGCATAATTAATTAACCATCCATAATACGTTGTATCTACTAAAATTTTTGCCAATTCAGCAGTTTTAGTAGTAGACATCCATTGTATTTTTTGAAATCTTTTCTCTAATTCCAATTTAATTTTAGGGCTAATCTCAGTCTTATCTGAAGAGATAAATTTTGTATATTTTTTTATATCGTCTAAAAATCTTCTATGTATCCCACGCACTGGTGAAAATAAAATAGGCAAATCAAATTTATCTTGAAGATTTTTTGTAGTGCCTGGTTTTACAGTAGAATGAATAATAACAACTCGCAAGTCATTAATTTTGTTAATCCAACTAGTCGTAATTTCTATAAAATCATTTAATTCTCCTGGAAGACAAACGTGTAGATATTCTGGATTCTCTATGGGAATATTTTCAGAATAGTTTTTACATTTTGATTTATCACTATCTATTCCCACACAATTAAAGCCACGTTGAACAAGTAATTCAAACAGAGTAGAACCTACTTCTCCCATTCCTAAAATAATATCAGTCATTTACCACCATCTGAAAATTCAGTATTATATTCATGTTCTAGTGAATGTTTATTTTTTTATAAATATGGTAGCCCTGCCCAGACTCGAACTGGGGTTAAGGGCTTCAAAGGCCCCTGTGCTTGACCGCTACACTACAGGGCTATGAAAAGGAGCAACATTATTCCCTTAATGAACTTTTTATTTACGTTTATTTCTGACCTAAAATTAATTCAAATTATTCTCTAATAACTTGGACTAATTTTTTAATGGGATCTTCCATACTGTTTGAAATTTTTCTTGCTCTTTTTCTATAATTATCACTAGATGATTCAAAGAATTCTCTGATAATATTATTAATTTTTTTGGGATTTGTTTCTCTTTTTACAAGATTATTTTTTACTAAATATTTTTCAATAATATTTGGTACTGCATTATAAGAAATAGTTGGAACTCCAAGTAAAGCCGATTCTGCTGTCATAGTACCACCTGATCCTAAAAAAACATCAGTATTATCTAACAAATATTTTCCATCAAATGACATTTTCAGAATTTTTGCTTTTTTACCAAATAATTTTCTTAGGTTTTTAATTTGCTCGGTATATCTTCCAAGAATGACAATATTTTCCCCATCAAATTCATTTATAATTTCTTTTATTATTGGAATTATTGTTCTTGATTTTTGTGTATATGACGCTTGTTCTTCTTCTACTCTGATCAGAATATTTTTCTTATGATTGTTTTTAAACGGTAAAGAATTTTTTTGATTTGTACTTCTTTTTATTGTAACAAATGCATCAATTGATCTATATGGAATAATGTTTTTTGCGTCTATTCCATATTTTGAAAATTCTTTCTTGGGAATAATCCAAGGTATTAATAATTTTTGAATTAAAGGTAATGTTAACTTCATTACTGCATTAGCATGTGGTGAATCACAAAATGCAATATGCTTAATTCCCATACCAAATGATACTCTTGCTGCCTCAGGAGAACAGAAACTAATTGCTAATTCTGGAGAAAATTTATCAATTAACAAAGACAATTTTTTTATACGATTAATGCTAGCCTCAAATTTGCCATATTTTTCATTTCCTCCATGTTTTCCAACACAAACTAGGTCAAAGTTTCGAATTTTTGCAAGTTTTGAGACTTCATCATATGATCGTGAGGTACACAAAACATTATGTTTTTTTCTTAATTTTTCAATCATTGATTCAGAAAATAACAATTGCTTAGGAGTTAGAATATCAATCCATATTTTCAAGTATTTTCCATTATTATGGTAAGTTCAATAAGTTTTTCTTAGTCTATTACTAGCCTTATGTGTAATGGGGGGAGCAAAAGTTGTTGTTTATGGACTTAGTACCGAAGGTTATGCTATTGCATGTCAGATGGCAATAAAGGGAGCAGATGTATACATTATTGATGAATCAACACCATCAGCAATTTCCCTAAAAGCAGAAATAGCTAAAACTTATCCAAATGTATCTTCTCTAAAAGAAGATGAACCCTTATTGGCTATGGAGCCAATCGATGTAGCAATTTCAAAAGCTCAGTATCTCTTCTTTACGCCAAGAATTAGAAAAACAGGACAAGACATTAAAACTGAAATTCACTCAAAATTCAAAGATGCTACAACTTCTTTAAAAAAAAATAGCTCTGTAATTTACACTCTACCTACTGGTTTTGGTGGTAACAATGAAAATATTTCACTACTTGAACATGTAACAGGTCTTGAAGTAGGAAAGCAAATTTCTTACTTTTATTATCCTTTGGAAGATCTTAATCAACAACCAAAGATTATTGGTTCTTTTAATGGCAAAGAGGATTCTGTATTGGCCGATCTTTTGACATCTGGAAAAAAAGAAAAAAAATTTGTAGCTATTTCTTCTTCCGAACACTTTCATGCAATTAATGTATTGTCTAGATTTTCTAGCCTTAGTAGCATTCTAGAAGTTTGCAGATACGTACAGGATGATGTTACAAAAAATGATCTTTCTTCAGATGATTTTCAAGAAATCTTCTTAGACAACATGATTAGTGGATTATTTGATCTTAAATCACTAGGTTCCTCATTTGAAGGCGCAAATACCCTCATGTATCTAATCAATGGAAGTGTTAAGGGGATTGATGGTTATATTAAGAAATTAATTGATGAAATTCGTTCTACATTAAAGAAAAATGATCTAAAAGCCAGCAGAACAAAAATTGCATTATCGTGGACACTTGATCAACATGAAATGCGTGGAGATAAAATTGAAATGTTACAGAATTTAACTTCAAGATTACGTGATTACATTGGTGATGTTGAAGCTTATGAACATCCTAATTTTGATTTATTTCATAGTGACAAAACTACCATTATTGTAGCATGCTCAAAAATAGATTTTGAAAATATAGAAAAAAATAAACAGGATACCAATATTATTGTAATTAAAGCTAATCCCTTATGCGAAATTATTCAATAAGAGTATAAATTAGCTAATCGATCATTATGTTTGAATTGTCAGATGAAAATAATCTAGATGAAATTCCAGTTAATGTAATTTCTGAGAATCAAATCAATGATTCACACGATGATTTACCACAATCTGTTGCTGAAAATCTAACTGTTGAACAATTGGAAAATCTTTTGGAAAAAGAAAAACAAAAAGTACAAGATTGTGAGGAAAAAATCAAGCATACATTGGCAGATTATCAAAATCTAAATCGAAAAACACAATCTGATATTGAAAAAGGTGTAAATACAAAAATTGATGAATTCATGTTAGATTTTTTAAAAATTTATGATGATTTTATACGAGCTAAACAAGTATTTACAGAAAGTAAGATCAATACAAAAGGATTAGATTCTATTTTGAAAAATATGGATTCTTTGTTAGTAAAATATAATGTGACTCCTATAGATGCATTAGGTGAAATCTTTGATCCAAATTTTCATGAAGCAATATCAATTATTACTGATTCTGAACTAGATGATAATACAATTACAAAAGAACTTAGGAAAGGATATATTTCTCATAAGAGAGTTATTAGACCGACACTGGTAGAAATATCAAAAAAATAAAGATGAAATAATATGGCTAAAATAATAGGAATAGATTTAGGAACAAGCAATTCTGCGGCTGCAGTAATAATGGGTGGAAAACCAACCATTATCCCCGCAGCAGAGGGCGCTACAGTAGGCGGTAAGGCATTTCCTTCAGTTGTAGCATTTACTAAAACAGGTGAACTTTTGGTAGGTGAACCTGCCAGAAGACAAGCTGTGACCAATCCTGACAGTACTATTGCTGCAGCAAAAAGAAAGATGGGTACTGATTATACTTTTAAAATTCAAGATAAAAATTACAAACCTCAACAAATTTCAGCATTTATTCTTCAAAAAATAAAAAAAGATGCTGAAGCCTTCATAGGCGAACCAGTTGAAAAAGCTGTTATTACTGTTCCAGCATATTTTGATGATAACCAACGTCAAGCAACTAAAGACGCCGGAACTATTGCCGGTCTTGATGTTGTAAGAATAATAAATGAACCAACAGCTGCATCTTTGGCATTTGGATTAGATAAAACAAAAGAAGACATGAAAATTCTTGTATTTGATTTTGGTGGCGGAACACTAGATGTCACAATAATGGAAATGGGCGGTGGTGTCTTTGAAGTAATGAGTACTTCTGGTGATACACAATTAGGTGGAACAGATATGGATAAAGTTGTTATTAATTATGTTCTTGATGAATTTAAGAAAAAAGAGGGAGTTGATCTCTCTAAAGACACTACTGCAATGGCTCGAATTAGAGAGGCTGTAGAAAAAGCAAAGATTGAACTTTCGACAGTTATGGAAACTGACATTAATCTTCCTTTCATTTCACATGATCCTTCATCAGGTGCAAAGAATCTTGAACTACGAATAACACGAGCAAAACTTGATGAATTAATTCGACCTATCATTCAACGATGTAAACCTTCTATGGAAAAAGCACTTGAAGATGCTAAACTTTCAAAATCTGATATTAACAAAATTGTAATGGTTGGAGGACCAACAAGAATACCGTTAGTGAAAAAATTTGTTGGTGAAATACTTGGAAAAGAACCTGAATCAGGTATAGATCCAATGGAAGCAGTAGCTATGGGTGCAGCAATTCAGGCAGGAATTATCGCTGGTGATGTAACTAGTGATATTGTATTACTTGATGTAACTCCATTAACATTAGGAATCGAGACTTTAGGTGGAGTAAGAGAACCATTAATTGAAAGAAATACAACAATACCCACATCAAAAAGTAAAGTTTTCACTACTGCAGCAGATAACCAAACAGCAGTAACAATCCATGTAGTCCAAGGAGAAAGACCCATGGCAACTGATAATGTTTCTTTGGGAAGTTTTAATCTTACAGATTTACCGCCTGCTCCAAGAGGTATTCCTCAAATTGAGGTAAAATTTGACATTGATGCAAATGGAATAATCAATGTAGCTGCTAAAGATCTTGGCACAAAAAGGGAAGCAAAAATCACTATTTCATCAAACTCCAAATTATCAAAAGAAGAGATTGAAAAACTAAAAGAAGATGCTGAAAAATTCTCTGATGAAGATAAAAAGAAAAAAGAAAAAATTGATCTAAAAAATGAAGCTGAAAGTTTTATCTATACTGTTGAAAAACTTGTAAATCATGATCTTAAAGATAAAATCTCACAAGAACAGGGAATTAAAATTACTGATGCGGTAAAAGAAGTTAAAGAATCACTTGATAAGGAAATCAATGAACTTAAACCAAAACTTGATACTTTAAAATCACTAGTAAATGAAGTTACAACAGAACTTTACAAAAATGCTGCATCTCAATCTGGTTCAGATCAAAATGCTGGAGCCGATAATCAACAAGAACAAAATAATACTCAGCAAAATTCTGAATCATCTTCAACTGATGAAGCTAAAAACTAACAAATTCAACAATTTATACATCAATTACAATTAGAGAATGATTTATGGCTGCAAAACGTGATTATTATGAGGTTTTAGGGGTTTCAAAAACATCCTCATCTAATGAAATCAAAGCACAATATAGGAAACTAGCGTTAAAATTTCATCCCGATCGTAACAAATCTGCTGAAGCTGGAGAGCACTTTAAAGAAATTTCTGAGGCATATGGTGTTCTTTCGGATCCTGAAAAAAGAAAAGTTTACGATCAACATGGTCATGCTGGTGTAGATGGAAGATATAGCAATGATGATATTTTCCAAGGTGCACGTGATGACTTTAGTGACCTATTTGGAAGAAGCGGTGGGTTTGATTCAATTTTTGAATCTATCTTTGGTAGAACAGGAGGCTCTAGTTATAGACAACAAAGAGGTTCTGATATTCTTTATGAAACTTCAGTAACTCTTGAAGATGTTCTTCATGGTAAAAAAATGGAAATCAATTTACAAAAAGAAATACGCTGTGAAATTTGTAATGGTTCTGGATGTAAATCCGGTACAAAGAAGAATACTTGTTCAACATGTAATGGTCAAGGTCAAGTACGTAAAAGTAGAAGCATGGGATTTGCATCATTTGTTACAGTAGAACCATGTTCAACATGCAAGGGACAAGGCTCAATCATACAAACACCATGTAGTGAATGTAAAGGAAACGGCAAGAAGAAAGGTACCAAAAAAATATCCTTTGATATTCCTCCAGGTGTAGATACTGGTGATTATACTGTTCCAGAAGAAGGAAATGAAATTCCTGGAGGAATAAATGGGGATTTAATTGTTAGAATTAGAGTTCAATCTCACCAAAAATTCAAGAGAGATGGTATGGACATTTTTTATGATCAAGACATATCTATGATTGATGCTGCTTTAGGTCGTGAAATCATAGTTCCAACTTTGGATGGAACTGAAAAAATTAAAGTAGAATCTGGCAGTCAACCAAATACCATTATAAAATTAAAAGGCAGAGGTGTACCACATATGAATTCAAGAAGTAGAGGAGATCAATACATACGAATTGTTGTTAATATTCCAAAAAAACTTAGTAAACATCAAAAAAATCTTTTAGATGAATTCCAAAAATCTAATGACTAATAGGTAACAAAATTGAAAATTGCTTTAGATGTTGACGGTGTACTAGCTGATGTAATCGAATCATGGCTAACTTACAGTAATAAAATCAGATCTAATATTTCTAAAGATGATATAACAAATTGGGATTTTTGGAAAAAATTCAAAATTAATAGATACGACTTTTATGAAGAGCTAACTTCATGTTGGAAAAACTGGAACTCTATTCCTCCAACAGAAGATAATTTGTCAATAACCACACAAAATCTTTCAAATTTTGGGCAGGTTGACATTGTTACAGCTAGAGAATCCTCAACTGATTCTTTTGTAAAAAATTGGCTTGAACTACACGATGTAACTTATCAAAATTATGTTTCAGTAATTGATGGTCCAATGAAAGCAGATTTAGATTATGATGTTTTTATTGATGATTCTCCACTAAATGCAATTAAATTTTTAAAACGCAAAAAAACTGTTTTTCTATACTCACAACCATGGAATCAACATATTTCTGATCAAAACGTTCAAAGAATTTCTACTTTATCTGAAGCTATTGAAAAATTAAAATTATGATCTACTCTTGACAAATTTTCTTATTGTAACTTGATGACCATTTCGTATGTGAGATATGTGATGAGTATTCAATATTTCTCCAATTTTATCATCACTGTAGAATTTTACGTTATAACGCCCTAGAATCTTTTTACAATTACTACAATAAATCTCTCTAAATTCCATTTTCTATGTAATTGATTAATCTGATGTATTTTAACTAAAACAGTATAATAAAGAAACTTATTCTAGATTTCAAAAATTTAGATTGCGGGAGTAGCCCAGCCTGGTCAAAGGCGTAAGGTTCAGATCCTTATCTTCTAGGAGTTCGTGGGTTCAAATCCCACTTCCCGCATTAATTATGACTAGTTATTTTCCAAAAACTTCTTTATTTTTTCCAAAAGAAGGCTATTTACCATTTCACCTGATACTTTTCCCCTGAGTTCTTTCATGGCAATTCCCATTAGTGGACTAACTGCACGCTCTTTTTGATTTTGAATAATTTCTTTGTTATTTATGATGATGTTTTCTATAACTTTTTCAAATTCTTCTTTACTGACAGTCTCAATAGCTGTATTTTTTATTGCCTCTTCAATTGTTTTTGATTTTCCAGACATAATATTTTCAAATATGATTTCAATTGATTCTTTAGTGATTTTTCCTTTTGTTAAAAATTCAAAAGTTTTTACAATTTCATCATTTCTTAATAATTGAGCATTCAAACCATTTCTTTCTAGATTGGTAATAGTAGAACAAAGAATTGAGGCTATGAAAGTTGGTACTATTGAAGTTTTTTCACAAATTTTTTCAAAAATTTCTAAATATGCTGAATCAAAAACCTGTTCTGTTAACTGTAGATTCAAATCATATTTTTTTTGCAGCTCATTGAGTGATTCATCCCATGATTTTGGAATGTTCTTTTTTATGTCTTCTAATTCTTTTTTTGTTATAATAATTGGAGGAATATCTGTTTCAGGATACATTCTTGATGCACCTGGTCTAGGTCTGAGAAATATGGTTTCACCAGTTTGAGTAGCTAATCTGGTTTCCGCAGGAACTCCTTTCTTTGCTTGACTTATTCTTTTAATTATAGAATCAATTGCAAAATCAATTTTTACTAAAGGTGCAGCAATTATTAAAAATGCATCAGTCTTATTGATTTCTAGTATTTTTTCCACAATAGATATATCTTTTTTTTCTATGCCATAATTTGGTAATTCATCTGAATGAAAAACTCCTCCAATTCCATAGAATTTTACAATCTGACCAATTTCCTTTCCTAATCTTATTCCTTCATATGGCGAATAACCAAACATGCCGGCAAAATTTCTAACTCGAATTGCTTTAATAATTGAATTATCTTTTAAGGATTTTTGAATAATTTTTGATTCGCAATTCTTAAAGTCATTTGTTATATCAAAAACATCATTATTTTTTGAAATCTCCCCAAAATTAGAATTTTGTAATTTTTCAGCTATTTTGACAAGACCATGTTGTCTTTTAGCCTCAAATTCTACTACTTTTTCTAATTGATCTAATTGTTGTACTCCTTTGACTTCAACTACTCCTCCACCATCTCTAACAGAAACATTGACATCTTGTCGTATTGAACCAATTCCACGAGTAACTTTTTTTGTACTTCGTAGTAGTCTACCTAGAGATAATGCAATTTTTTTTATTTTTTTTGAATCGCCCTCAACAGGCTCTAACGCAATTTCAATTAAAGGAACACCAAGACGATCCAAACTGTATTCTCTTATGTCGCCCTTATCCCCAAGCAGTTTTGCTGCATCTTCTTCCAAACAAATTGATTGAATACCAATTTTTTCACCATCAACATCAATATGTCCTCCTTGAGAAACTAACATAGTTCTCTGAAAACCAGTAGTGTTTGAACCATCAATTACTGTCTTTCTCATAGGATAGATTTCACTAAAAATATTCGATTCAAGTACAGATGAAATTACTAGTGCAAGATTTTTTGCATCATTATCTAAATTATGAGGAGGTTCTTCATCCTGTTCTACCAAACAGCTACTTTCTGGATTAGCGTAGTACATTATTGTTTTAGATTTTAAATTCTCAAAAAGAGCGGCTGGATCATATTCACCAAGTTCACTTTTAACCGCTCTTAATTTTCTTTGAAATTTTATAGTATATTCATCTGATTCAAGTGGTACACAACTACAAAATAATTTTTTATTAGTAGATAATTGCTGATGTATTTCAAGACCAACTTTTAATCCGATATTTTCAATGACAAATTCAGACATTAACATCACTCATTTTTAATCATATATTTCAGAAGCAATATTTTGAAGCATTATCTTCTTAACATCTTCAAGATTTTTTGAATTTCCAAGAGCCCACATAGCTTTGACTAGTGCTACTTCTGGAATCATATTCTCCAAAGAAACTATTCCTAAATTAAGCAAGTCTCGACCGCTTTCATACACTGTCATTCTTACTCTGCCATCAATACACTGTGAAGTCATGCCTAAGAAAATGCCTTTCTCGTTTGCTTTTTTTACATTATCATACATTGTTTTTCCAATGTGTCCTAAACCAGTTCCCTCAAAAATTATTCCACTATAATTCATTTCAATAATTTTTTCTAAAAGACTGGGATCATATCCTGGATGATATTTTATTAATGCCACTTTTGTATTTAGATTAATCCTTGGCTGAAATTTTTTGACTTTGAAAAACTCACCTTTCATATTTCTCTGAATTTGATCATTTACAATGATGAATGCCAGATTATCTCCAATAGTCTGAAATGCGCCTCTTTTACTGGTATGATTTTTTCTAACTCTTGTTCCTAAATGACATGCAATTGTTTCATCATTTTCATCTTGATGCATTACAATATACACGCCATTTGTTTTACAGCCAACAAGAAATTTTATTGCGCCTATTAAATTCAGAGCTGCATCTGATGAAGCACGATCAGAAGATCTTTGTGAACCCACAAGTGCAATTGGAATGGGGAATCCCGCAAGTGCAAATGAAAGAAATGATGATGTGTAATGCATTGTATCTGTTCCATGTGCAATAATTATGCCTGAATAATTTGAGGTTGAATACTCCTTTAATTTCTCAGCAATTTTTAACCAATGTTCTGGCATTATGTTTTCTGAATATTCTGAAAACAATACCTCAGCATCCACATTGGCAATTTTAGAAAGCTCAGGAACTGATGAATTAAGTTCTTCAGCAGTTAAAACTGGAGTTACCGCACCTGTTCTATAATCTACTTTGCTTGCAATTGTTCCTCCTGTTGATAATAGGAGGATTTTTGGCAAAGCAGGATTTTTTTCTAAACTTTCTTTTTTTTCAATGCTTTTTTCAGGACTGGATATTTTCTCTATTCTCTCAATCTTTTCTATTTCTAATCCAATATTGTATCCACTCTTTAATTTGAGAACTAGATGTTTATCGTCACTGTGTTCGTATCGTGGCATAATTATTCCCAAATATGTTAAATCTGCAAGAATTTTGACAGAATCTCCAACATGGATCTTGTTAGTTTTTAAAAATTCTAATGATTTTCCAGCGTATCCTCTAAATTCAGACATTTATGAGAGTTGGGTTGTCTATTTAATAAAAACTACCTGTAATAGGAAGCCACAAGCTTTTCGCCTATCTTGAGGTTTTTTTGTTCTCTTACTTTCTTTACTGCTGCTTCAAAGTGTTTCATAGTTACTTTGGCATCAACGGAACTTTTCTCAATATCTTTGACATCTGGATGTGTATCTAAAAATTCATGAATAACCAGAGATACTGCAGTATTTGCAATTGCAGCAGTATCTGCACCACTCAACCCATCTGTTAATTCTGCAATTTTATCTATATCTACGCGCTGTGGATTGTCAGGATCATTAACTATTGGTATTTTTTCAGCATTAATTTTCAAAATCATTTTTCTACTTTCTTTGTCTGGTAATGGTATCTGAATAATTTTGTCAAATCTTCCTGGTCTTAATAATGCCGGATCAATCATATCTGGTCTGTTAGTAGCTGCTAAAACAACAACACCATGCATATTTTCCATACCGTCTAATTCAGTAAGTAATTGACTAACCACTCTTTCTGTAACAGCTGTTTCTCCTCCCGCCCCTCTAATTGGTGCAATTGAATCAATTTCATCAAAGAATATTACACATGGCGAAGCTTGTCTTGCTCTTCTAAAAATTTCTCTTATTCCTCTTTCTGATTCTCCAACCCATTTTGATAGTAATTCTGGACCTCTAACAGAAACAAAATTTGCTTCACTTTGGGTTGCAACTGCTTTTGCTAATAGAGTTTTACCAGTTCCACTTGGGCCATGAAGTAAAATTCCTCTTGGCATTTTATGTCCTAACTTATCATATAGTCCAGGATATTTCATCGGCCATTCTACTGCTTCTTGAAGCTCACGTTTGACGTCTTCCAAACCACCAACTTCTTCCCATTTGACATCTGGATTTTCAATGAAGACTTCTCTCATTCCAGATGGAGTAACTTCAATCAATGCCTTTTGGAAATCATCGTTATTCACAATTAATTTATCCAAAGTTTCTGGAGGAAGTTTTTCTTCTTCCATGTTAAGTTCAGGAAGTAATCTTCTCAAACATTTCATTGCAGCTTCTTTACAGAGATATTCTAAATCTGCTCCAACATATCCATGGCTAACACTGGATATTTTCTCAACATTAACATCATCAGATAGCGGCATGTTTCTGCTATGAATGGCAAGAATGTCTTTTCTTCCCTTTTTATCTGGAACTTTAATCTCAATTTCTCTGTCAAATCTTCCTGGTCTTCTAAGTGCAGGATCTATTGCATTTGGTCTATTTGTAGCTGCAATGACAATGACCTTTCCTCTGGCTTCTAATCCATCCATTAATGATAACATTTGTGATACTACTCTTCTTTCTACTTCTCCAGTTACTTCTTCTCTCTTTGGTGCAATTGAATCAATTTCATCTACAAAGATAATTGATGGTGCTTTTTCTCTAGCCTCTTTGAAAATTTCTCTTAGTCTAGCTTCACTTTCCCCATAAAATTTGCTCATGATCTCTGGACCAGAAATACTAATGAAATGAGCTTGACTTTCATTTGCAACTGCTTTTGCAAGTAGTGTCTTTCCTGTTCCAGGTGGACCATATAACAACACACCTTTTGGAGCTTCAATTCCTAATTTCTCAAAAATTTCTGGATGTCTTAATGGCAACTCTATCATTTCTCTTACTTTTTTTATCTCATCAGTTAAACCTCCAATGTCCTCATAAGTTACTTGAGGTACTCCTCGTAATGTTTCACCTTTTTCTGCAATATGGAAAACAGTTTTTTGAGTAACTAATACTGCATCTGCTGCTGGTGTTACTCCAATTACTTGAAATGTTAAACGACCACCAAAGTATGGAACCATTACATTATCTCCTTTAATCAATGGAACACTTTCTAGAGCATCTGCCAGATAACGTTCATCAATAGGAGGAATTGCTTCAAGTGGTGCTACTACAACTTTTTCAGCTGCAACTGCTTTAATTTTTCTTACAGTAATGGTATCGCCTATTGCAATACCTGAATTATTACGACCTAATCCATCAATTCTGATTATTCCTTTTCCTTCGTCTGATGGATAAAGTGGAAGACATTTTGCAACGGTTCTTCTCTTACCCTTAATCTCAATTACATCACCAGTAGAGGCATTTAGTGTATCCATAGAATCATAATCAATTCTTGCAACTCCACGTCCCACATCTCGTGTATATGCTTCTAGAACTTTTAGAGAAAGTGCATTCTGGCTCATATAGCAAACTCTTCTGTCTAATTTTTATATCTTTGTGGTAATTTTATCGAATTACACAGATAAAATCACAAGCTTAAAATCCTTAATGAACAGGACACGATCTACTTGGGTAAGAGACCATTAGTAAGAAGACGTGGCCGTGGAGGATTTCAATTTAGATCTACTTCTACTGGTAAAGTAGGCAGTAAAGCAAAATATCCACGTTTTTCATTATCTGAGCAACATGAAGGTCTAGTCATAGATCTAGTTCATGAGCGTGGTAGGGAAGCTCCTCTTGCTAAAGTACGATTTGAAGATGGTGCAGTCTCTTTTATGCCAGCAGTTCTTGGTACTAAAGTAGGCGAAACCCTACAATTTGGATTAAAATCAAAAATTGAAAAAGGTAATGTAATTAGCGTTCAAAATATTCCCGATGGAACCATAGTGTGTAATGTTGAAAAACACTTTGGTGATGGTGGTGCTATAGTAAAGTCAGCAGGTACCAATGCAACAGTTTTCTCTCACGGTGAAGAAGGTGTCACATTAAAACTTCCTTCTGGAAAATTCACTACACTCAATCCAAAAAACAGAGCAATGATTGGAACTCTTGCTGGTGGTGGAGCTAGTGAACGATTCTTTATGAGTGCAGGTAACAAGTGGCGTAGTTTTAGAGCTAAAGGAAAGAAATTTCCTATTGTTAGAGGTGTGGCACAAGCCGCTTATGTTCACCCACACGGCGGTGGAAGACATCAACATGTTGGACAAAGTTCTACTGTTTCTCGCAATGCCCCACCTGGAGCTAAAGTAGGTAGCATTGCTGCTCGAAAAACTGGTAGAGCTAGAATTAAAGAGCGAACGTAATAATCTAATTTTTCTTACCTAAAATTGATTAATACCTTATTGAAACAATTTTTTACATGTCAAAGCAGAGGATCAGGATTTTTGTAACAGGAAAAGTACAAGGTGTATTTTTTCGTCAAGCTCTAAAAGTAATGGCTAAAAAAAATGATGTTTTTGGTTGGGTTAAAAATCTTAAAGATGGTAGAGTTGAAGCCGTACTTGAAGGCAATGAAGAAAAAGTAAGTAGACTCGTTGAATGGTCTCACAGAGGACCGGCCAATGCACGAGTTGAAGATATAGAAATTCGAAATGAGAAATTTATTGGTGAATTTTCTAAATTTGATGTTTTGTATTAATTAATTGTTTCAAACGCATTTTTTATTATTTCTTTGAGTTCTATGATCTCTTGTCCTATTTTGATTTGTAAAATTTTAGGATCTTCTTTCCTATTTTTCTGAATTTTAATTATAATACCTTCTCTTTCTGGCTCTATATCTGCAAACCATCTAAATGTCATAGATTTTCCAAAAACAACTCTGTGCATTCTGATATCTTCAACCACATTTTCCCCTAATGAAAGACAAAATTCTCTTACCGAATCAAAAAGTGGTTGAACTGTACTTGGAATTTGTTTTTTAAAATCATCATAACTTCTCTTGTTTCCAAAAGAAACTATTCCTTCCATGACAATAAAATTTTAATTTTAATTATAAAAGGTAGTAGATCTGTTGGTTCCAGTCTAGACGGATAGCCCCATTTCAAGGCATACAAGATCCGCCACGTAGACGAGGAAGCGTGGATGCTCCACCTTACGATTGCTCCCTCCCGGACCTCATCCATTTCGATGGTTCGGACTTGGACGTTATCCCTTCGGATAATTCTAGTTCTGCAACCACCCGCCTCGGCGTGATTTCATTTCCGCACACCAAGCGGGAATTACCTATCTAGAGATTTACCCAACAGTTACTGATCTCTGCATATAGCCGGTTTCAGAACAGGGCACGGCTGGCACCCCAATCCTACCTACTACCATTTTTGCTAAGATGATATGTTATATTTGCATTAGGTTTGATTTTCTTTTAGTTTTAAAACCATATTGCAAACAGAACAGATCTTTCCAGTGCATTCATTGCCACATTTTACACAAATTGTCTTTTGTTTATAGTTAGTATCCTTTACAATTTGAGATACTTTGATTATTGATTGATAAAGATTATTTTTAATTCCGCTGTGTTGACCTTCTAAGGAATTTAGGAATTCACGAATCTCTGTTCTTATTCCTTCATTCATGTGTGGACAAGGCTCTGATTGAAATGGAATGTTGTTTGTAAATGCATAAAATACAATTTCAGATTCATAAATCTCACAAAATGGTTTTATTTTTCTCAATGTATTGCTAGAAGTATCAGGATCCATCCAACCTATCTTATTAGTATCTCCAGACAACATGTTTATCACAAATGTCTGTAATGTATCATCTAAATTATGTCCTGTGGCAATTACATCTGCACCAATATCTTTTGCCGCATGATCAATTGCACGTCTTCTTAAAGTTCCACATATAGAACATGAAGATGTTTTTTCACTTCCTCGCAATTCTAATGCTTCATCTAATGTTAAATCAAACAATTCTTTGTAAGAAAAAACTTTGTGTTCTACATTTAATTTAGCACAAAACGCTTGAACAATTTCTAATGCCTCATTTCTATAACCAGGAATTCCTTCATCTATTGTTATTGCCTTAATTCTAAAATTATGTGTGGCAGCCATTTGATTAATGATATTTAGCAAAGCAAGTGAATCTTTACCACCCGATACTGCAACAGCTACCAACTCATTATTCTGAATCATATTGTATTTTGAAATAGTTTTTGCAGTTTTTCTTAGGATAGAATTTGAAAAACATTTAGAACATAATTTTTCTCCAGAATATTTACGAGTATATGCTGCCTGATTTTCACATCTATCGCATTTCATTAAATTATACAATATTTTTTCATTAATGATTCTTTAGGTATTTTCTAGATGGTAAACCAGCCTGATTTCATGTATGACAACGCAATATTCAAGCCAAATAATGCAAATGTGAATGCGTAAATTCCCCACATTGTTGTATTTACTGCCTTATCTGAGATCTTTTTATCAATAATAGTATGAATGAATTTCCCTCCATCTAAAATTGGTAGTGGCAACATATTGATGATTCCAATAAAAAATGAAATCATCCATAACCATAACAAGAACATTGAAATCCCTGGATCCTTCCATTCAATAAAATTCAAAACAGGTTTGTATGCAAATGAATTATCTCTTATAATTCCAATTAATCCCTTCTCAGGATCGTCAGGTGATGGTATCACTTCAACAGGAAATTGTAATGTCTGTCCATCTCTAAGTATGGAAACTTTGGCAATTTCACCGGGAATTAGTTCTGTCTTTTGAAAATCTAATGGACTCAGTATCTGAATTCCATTAATTGAAGTAATGATATCATTTGCTAGTAATCCTGCTCTTTCTGCTCCTGAATTTTCAATTATTGAAAGTACCAATACTCCATCTGGTAAATCATAAAATGCACTTAGTAATGGTTCAGGTACAACCATCGCAAAGAAAGGATTTGTCAATAGTATTAATCCTAACGCCAATGCAAAAATCACGTTTGAAGTAGCTCCTGCACCTATGACTCTTAATTTTGAAATCTTTTTTGCCTTGTTAAATTCCTCTTCATCTGGTTCTACAAATCCTGCAAACATTGCAATAAATATTGCAAATCCACCTGTTTTGATCTTAATTTTTTCTAGTGTTGCAACAATACCATGAGCACCTTCATGAATAACCAAAACAATTGGTATTGAAAGTAAAAAATATAGAATTGATGATGAAGATGTCAAAGTCACACCTGGAATTAATACTGTTAATTGTGAAAATTCAGTTGGAGCTACAAAGTATTTTGAAACATTTGATATCAAAAACCAAAATGCAAATCCCATCATAAGAAAACCCGCAACTACACTAACATTAGCAAAAACTTTGATTCCTCGCCTAGTTCGTCCTAGGATTTTTGTTAGAACAGACTGTACTTGTTGATTTTTGTATACTAGACTGTATATTTTTAGCTCAAAGCCATGTTTTTCTAATTTTAATCCTTTAGCAATACCTAAAATCACTACCCAAGCTATTAACACATAGATAATCGAATTTTCAGTAATAAAATCAAGTTCCAAACTAATTGTTAATTTTTTAAACTACGGACATTTATCAGTTACTATGAAACCAATCATAATTGTCTCAACTTATCCCAACAAAAAATCAATTACCAAAATTGCAAACGAATTAGTTCAAAACAAAATTGCTGCCTGTGTTAACATTACTAAAATCTCATCAATTTATTCTTGGCAAGGAAAAATTGAAAATGCATCAGAATATCTTGCATTATTTAAAACTACACAAAAAAACAAAAAATCTCTTAAAGAAAAAATCACAGCATCTCATCCTTATGATATACCTGAAATTGCTGAAATTAACATTATGTCCATAAACAAATCTTATCTTAAATGGTTAGTAGAATCAACAACTTAGGATTCTATGGCATAACGCAACAAAGAAACTATTCCTCCCAGCCCCGTAACTCTAAGACCTATATCTGTAGATGAATCTACACTATATGTTTTCACACCTTTATTTTCTGCATCATTAAGAAGTTCTATGATTTTTTTTTCATCATTTGTTTGAATTGCTTTATCTGAGAAAACAAGTAATTCGACAGCACCAAATTGATTTGCTTTGAGGGTTTCCTCAAACCCCATAGTAAATTTTCTGCTTTTTTTGTTTGCTCTTAGCATGATCTCATCAATAATTGAAGAGACTTTGGCTAGTTTACTCTCTGACATTATTTCTTTCATAGTTTGAGACTTTGTAAAGGTGTATATTCCATCTTCGCCACCTGAATCAATTCCCTCTGCAATCTGAATTTTATATTTTTGAGCGTTTGGGGATTTTTGAAGAAAATTGGAAAATCTTTTCTTTGTTTCTCCTGGACCAAAAATAATCATAGAATCTGTTTCTTTAACTATCGAAAATACTGCTTGTTGAATTTGTTCAAAGAATTTTTCAATATTAAAATTTGTTTTGTATCTCTTTCCACCAGAGCCGGAATAAATATTTGGAATAAATTCTAAATGTGTTCCCCTTAGTCTTGCAATACCACAATCTCCAGTATCGATTGCAATTAACACAAAGCCCATTTGTTTATTATTTGATTCAATTAAATTTTTCTCAATTGGCAGCCATTTTCTTTTTGTAATTGTAATTCCATCATTTACTTTAAGAATAAACGAATGATGTGAACCATGAGGCACCGATTCATTATTTGATTCTAATATGGTGCCACTAATTCTTAATCTATCTAGAACATCATCTAGCGATATTTTTTCTACATCAAGTGCAATTCTTACTCTGATTCTTTCTCCCTTGTCAGGTCTTGCATAATCTTTTTCTAATTTGATTACTCTTGTAGTGTCACCTACTATTCTGTCTCCTTCTTTTATCACACGACGCAAATTCAATAAATCGTCAGAATCTTCTGGCATTACAGAAATTGAATTTTCATCAATTATTTTTGTAATCATGATATTATTCTAGTTAACAGAAACAAAAAAGTTTAGCTTGTAACTTCGTTGGTTTTTGTCTCCTCAGTTTTTTTCTTGAGGTAATTTTCAACCCAATCCAAGGTAAGGACGCCTGATTCAGCTAGATTTGTTAGAGAATTTGCAGAGGCTTCACCTACCACCTTTCCATTATTTTTTCTTAATTGACGCCATTTTAGTGCTGTATTTCCACTCTTTGAATTATAGATAATTCCAAGAATATCTCTTGCATTAACAAATGTAATGTCTCTTACTTTTTTCAAAGTGACCTTGTCAGCTGCTTCTACATAAATTGAACCCAACTTGTCTTCTCGTTCTGCAAATACCTCAGAATCTTCCAAGTAACTTCTTGGAGCATAAGAACGACATGTGCTACCAATTATGAATCTTCTAAAACTTTCCAATGATGCTGGAGTATCAATTGCAACCATTTTGAATGAATCAACAACTCGCCATTTATCAAGCTTCTTGAAAGACTCAATAGGCATCTGCCTGAATTATGCCTTGCGGGCAGTGATGACCCTATCCCTTTGATTGATGATGAGGATCTTGAGTTCTGAGCCTGCTCTTAGAATTTTTATGATGGATGTAATAATTTCATCTCATGAAATCCTTAACTGAATATCTTACCTATAATGTAAAAACACGGCGGGCTTTTGTCAATATTACTCCTGACATAAGAAAATTGGTTCTCAAAAGTAAAGTGCAAGAAGGACTATGTCTTGTAAATGCAATGCATATCACAGCAAGTGTTTTCATTAATGATAATGAAAGTGGATTACATCAAGATTATGAAAAATGGCTAGAATCACTTGCGCCACATGAACCAATTGATCAATATGATCACAACAAAACAGGTGAAGATAATGCTGATGCTCATTTAAAACGACAAATAATGGGAAGAGAAGTTGTTGTTGCTATTACTAATGGCAAATTAGATTTTGGCCCATGGGAGCAAATTTTCTATGGAGAATTTGATGGACAAAGACCGAAAAGAGTTTTAGTTAAAATTATTGGTGAATAATTTATCCAAAATCTGCATCACGTTTCTGACTTTGTGATTCATTCTTTCTTGCAGAAGCTCTGAATTCATCATCATGATTTTGAGGTCCATGACCGCATTTTACACATGCTACTCTGAATCCATCATCATTTTTTTGCCAACTTTCACAGCCACAAAAACATGTCATGTCTTGTATAATTTTCAATACGATATATCCTTTGGGTTCATTAATTAGAGAAATTTATCTTTAAGTTGATTTACAACATTCGCCCATTGGAATCTCATGATCGTGAGGACATTTTCTTGGATGCTTTAACATGGTACAAAGAGCATCAGTAAATTGTTTATTCATATGATGTTCAATTCCACATACCATCTCTTCATCAATTGCAACTTTTAATGCACTATCCATCAAAACTTCTAATAATCTACTATTTCTCATCATGCTAGAGCCAACTCTTTCTCCGTCTTGCGTCAGAGTTACACCTGCTTTGTTATAGTTTACAAGATTTTTCTCATTTAATTTTTTGAGCATTTGTACAACACTTGGTTGTCTAACATTGAGCATTTTTGCAATTGTGCTAATTTTAACATCTTCTCCTCTTTCTTTAATGTGCCAAATTGCCTTTAGATACATTTCAACATGTTCAGCTTCTGCAGTTCCTACAAAAAGAGTCTCATCATTTACTGAGTCCATATCATATTACCTTTGAATCTTTTAATAAATATTCAAAATATTGTCGAGCAAATCCAGCTAATCCTGCATGATCTGCCCAAATTGCAACTAAATCAGAGGTATTCATCTCTCCCATTTCTGGACCCAGTAAAATTACAACATATCTTTTATCTGAAATTATTCCTCCCCCAAAGAGTCCTTTTTTGATTTTTACAGTTGCAACTCTGCTTATTGCCTTGAGGGATTCTTTGTCCATTTTATCTGAAGTTAATATTGTAATGTCTACACCTTTATCGTGTAGTGATCTTAATTTTGGTAATGCCTGCCTGACTAATTCCTGTCCTGCTTCAGGTAATGCAATCATTACTTCATTTCTGCAAGATTCTACCATCTCCAAAATTTTTGAAGCGATGTTTATTGCACCTGATAATACCCATATGTCTGGTCTCTCGCTTGTTCCACTTTTTTCATACAATGGTACTAGTTCATTTAGAATAATAGTCTGATTTTGTGAAAAATCATTTTCCATTTTCTGTTTTGTAGTCTCCAGCCCTGTAGATGGGGATTTTGCAAAGTACTTTGTTGGTCTGGAATCATCAGAGCCAATCCACCCTTTTTCTTCCAATGTTCCTAATACCTCATAAATCTTTGAATAAGGAACACCTGATTTTTGACTAAGATCAGATGCTGTTAATTCACCTGTTTTAAGTAATGAAGAAAATGTCCTAATCTCATAACTAGTAAGGCCAATTTTTTCTAGAGCCTTTCTTGTCTTATCAGATATGTTCATGCGATCTAGTCGATCAGTTTTGATATTTAAATCAGACATGCCTGATTCCTAAATTCCACACGGGGCCAAGTGTGAAAGGCATTATATACCATTTCAGAAAAATTTCCAATATACTCATGGCATTAATTCAGATTTCTAATCAATCAACTAAAAGTTTAGGCAAGAAATCCACAATTAGATTCACTCAAAGCATTTGTCCAGACTGTAACATGATCTTAGATGCTGAAGTCTTTGAGAGAGACGACAAAGTCTACATGTCAAAGATTTGTCCAACTCACGGTGAATGTGAGGAATTATACTTTGGTTCTTATCAAATGTACAAAAAATTCAGCACATACTGGGTGGATGGAAAAGGTGCGCATGCTCCAAACGTAATGATTGACAAATGCTCATGTCCAAATAACTGTGGATTATGCTCAAATCATTTGTCACACAGTGGATTGGCAAACATGATTGTAACTAACAGATGTGATTTGACATGTTGGTATTGCTTCTTTTATGTAAAGAAAGGTCTTGAAGGTGCTTACATGTATGAGCCAGACCATACTCAAGTAAGAGGAATGATGAAAACTCTAAAAGCTGAAAGACCAATTCCAGGTAACTCTATACAAATTACTGGTGGTGAGCCAATGCTTAGAGAAGACATTGCTGATGTTATTAAAATAATGAAAGAAGAAGGCGTTGACCATGTCCAGATGAATACCAATGGTATCAGACATGCAATGGATCCAGAAGCTGCAAGAGAAGTAAGACTAGCTGGATGCAATAATCTGTATCTTTCCTTTGATGGTGTAACTGCAAGAACAAACCCAAAGAATCACTGGGAAATTCCATATGCCCTTGACAGCTGCAGAAAAACTGGAACAACTGTAGTATTTGTTCCAACTGTAATCAAATCAATTAATGACCACGAACTAGGTGGAATTATTCGATATGCTCAAAAGAACATGGATGTAGTTCACGCTGTAAACTTTCAACCAGTATCACTAACTGGAAGAATGGGCAAAGGAGAACGTGAAAAATATAGAATTACAGTTCCAGATTGTATTCAAAGAATTGAAGAGCAGACAAACGGCGAGGTAACTGTTGATGATTGGTTCCCAGTACCAAGTTGCATGCCATTAACTAATGTTATTGAAGCATTCTCTAGCAAACCAAAATATGAATTATCAATCCACTTTGCTTGTGGTGCAGGAACATACATCTTTGAAGATGCAGAAACAAAGAAATTTGTTCCATTAACTAAATTCTGTGACATTCAAGGAATGCTTGAACTATTTGAAGACAAAGCAGAAGAGATTCGTTCTGGTAAAAACAAATACTTTACAATGCTAGAAGTTGTAAGAAAACTAAAGGGCTTTGTTGATACAAAGAAACAACCAGCCGGATTAGACTTGGCAAAGATGTTTGGAAATATTTTGATGAAGAGATCATTTGAATCAATTGGTTCTTGGCATGTCAAAGGATTATTCTTAGGTATGATGCACTTCCAAGACAAATACAACGAAGACTTGGAAAGATTACAAAGATGTGATATTCACTATTTGACTCCAGATCTTAGAATTGTTCCATTTTGTGCATTTAATGTAATTCCAGAATGGTATAGAGACAGAATTCAAAAGAAATATTCTATTACTGTAGAAGAATGGGAGCAAAGAGAGGGAGTCAAACTAGAAGATGGTCTCTACCGTGGTCTTATGAGACGTGGAGCCGGAGATGAGCTTGCAGCTGGTTGTGCAAAGAGTCAGATGTTCCATGACGCTGCTCAATCTACAATGTAAAAACCAACATCATAAATTTAATTACCTTATGACGTGATTGCAAAAATAATTTCTATGTATCAATGTCTCAAATAATTTATTAAATTTTTGATATGTTTGAAACTAAACTGTTGCTTGCTTTTTACAAACGCTCTTAGTTCATCATCATAAAAGTCTGTCTTATTTTGAATGTAACCTTTATTGAATTGCCAACCACTTGCAAGACCCGCACGTTTAATGATAATCAATGATCTACCCAACACATAAAACCATTGTGAACCTAACGCTTTCATTGCTTTTCCATAATGATAATACATTATCGGCTTGTATGTCATTGCTGTTTTACGTAAAACAGTTGTAACAATATCATCAAAGTGTGCAACAGTGTAACCAAGTTGATTCGCCTTTGATATCATCCATGACTCATATCCCCAATTAACTGGATATTTTGCACCAATTAAAAGCCAAAAACTATTCTTTACTATTCTTCCTGATCCTCTAGGAATAATAGACCATTCTTTCTGAATTGAGCCACTTGCAACTACTAGTTTAGGATCTTTTTCCATTCTTTCAATTATTCTTTCAATATAATCAGGAGGTAAGATATGATCTGCACCTAAGATCATCATGTAATCTAAATCACGATGTAACAAATCAAAACCTAGATTCTTAACTTTAGCAAGATCTGGCAACGTTACCCAGTTATCATGAGCTTCTGGAAAATCAATTACATCACATCCATGCTGTTTTGCAATTTCTACTGTCTTATCAGTAGAACCATCATTAACCACAATAACTTGATAGGGCTTTACACTTTGAATCATCAATGCATCTAAAGTATATTTTAGATTGTGTTGCTCATTCCTTGCTGGAATAACAACGCCTACCTTTTGTTTAATGTTCATTCTTAATCCCCTCTTTCACTCATTCTATGTTACGGATATTGTTTTTTCATACTTTGATGATTCAATGATTTGAGATCTATTTTTGTTCTTTTCCATCTTCAATTTGTTTTAGCATTTTTCTAAAATCATCAATTTCTTCTTGTGAAGCTTTTCCAGTTTGTACATCTAATAATACCCTAATCATTTTTGCAAACAAAGGATTATGTCTCAATGCAACATCTACATCTATTCTCATTTGTGATTTTTTATGCCATGCTCCAATAATTATCGCAACTGGAACATATAATAAAATAAAAATAATTACAAATATTCCTAAATTCCCAAATATTCCATTTAATTCAGGTATACGTTCAATGAATAGTCTATGAAAAATTAATATAAAATTTCCAAATGAAAGAACAAAAATAAGATAATAACTATGACCTTGTCTAAAATCAAACCATCTTCTTTGTATCCAATTTTTATTAATCATTTGTTTATTAAATTGTCATTATGCTTATATCAGTTTTTTTGTATAAATTTAATCCAATTAAAAACTATCTAATCTTCGATATTAAATTAGATATATCGATGATTCCACGCCAAATACTTATGAAAAAATGATTTTGAAAGGAAGAATAAACTCCATCTCCAATATGAATTGTATTTTCATCTAACTGACGAGTAATTTTGATTCCTATCTACAGTGTTATTTTGGTTTCCAAATACAGTTATTCTTTTAGATTATTGAGAATTATTTGACGAAGCATATTTTTCCAATTGATTTTTAAAAAGCCTGAGTATGAGATTATTTGTGGATAATATAGCAATTGATTCTTCTTTAAGAACAGTAGAATGGAAAGATAATAAAGTAATCATGATTGATCAGACCAAACTTCCAAATCAACTAGTCTTTGTAGAATATGACGATTTTAATCAAATTGCAGATGCAATTCGAACTCTAGTTGTAAGAGGTGCTCCTGCAATTGGAGTGTCAGGCGCTTTTGGTTTGGCTTTAGCTGCATTACAAAGCAAGGCAACTACAAAAGATCAACTGATTTCTGATCTAGAAAAAGCAAGAAAAACTCTTTTTGAAACAAGACCTACTGCTGTAAATCTGAAATGGGGATTAGATAAAATTATGATAGTTGCAAATTCTGGAACTACAGTTGAACAAATCAGACAATCAGTAATTAATGAAGCTAAAAAAATGGCAGATGAAGATATCCAAATAAACAAAACCATGGGAAAATATGGTTCTGTACTTTTTGATAACAATGATACTATAATGACACATTGCAATGCTGGTGCATTAGCTACAGTAGCATATGGAACAGCATTAGGTGTAATTAGAGCAACAAGGGAAAGTGGAAAAAACATCAAAGTAATAGCTACTGAAACAAGACCAGTACAGCAAGGCTCTAGACTAACAGCATTTGAGCTAAAACATGATGGATTTGATGTAAGTCTAATTCCTGATACTGCGGTAGGATATTCAATGGCAAATGGACTGGTAGACAAAGTAGTAGTTGGTGCAGACAGAATTGTAAGAACCGGTCATGTCTTTAATAAAATTGGAACATACCAAGTAGCAACTATGGCAAAGCAACACGGAATTCCATTTTATGTTGCAGCTCCACTATCCACCTTTGATATGAAAAGTGATGCCAAAGATGTAATTATTGAAATGCGAAAAGGAACCGAAGTGACTGGAGTTGGCGATAAAAAAACAGCTCCTGATGACATTAATGTCATAAATCCAGCATTTGATATGACTCCACCTGAACTAATCTCAGGAATAATTACCGAAAAAGGCGTGGCCAAACCACCATATGAAGAATCTATCAAAAAATTATTTGAAGTAAACAATTGATATCCTGAGTGTTAACCTCTACTTTTTAGTAAGATAGTGTATTTTCATGGTTCATGACAGAATCAAATCTTGAACCTCTCATTACTGATTATCTTGATTCAGTTTATGTAATATCTCACAGTACAAGTTCTGTTCATGTTTATAGATCTGGCATTAATCATTTTGCAAAATTTGTTCAAATCAAGTACGAGAAATCTCTAGAACAAGTTATTTCTGCAATGAAAGATGATTCTATGGACAAATACACTGTATTCAAAGACTTTGTAATCTATCTGGATAAGCTAGGAAAGAAACCATCTTCTATCAAAATTTGGGTAGTTGGTTCTCGAGGATTCCTAAAACATTGCGGTATCAAAATCTACTCTGAGGACTTTAGAATGGCAGTAAGACTACCAAAAAGAGTTCATCAACGAGAGGAACCCCTCACAAAGGAACTTCTCCTAAGAATAATAAACAATGTTCCTGCCAAGCTTAGAACCACAATTTTAGTGGCAACAGCTAGTGGAATGAGAATAGGCGAGTTGATCCAACTAAAACTATCTGATGTTGATTTTGACTCAAAACCTACTAGAATTAAAATTCGTGCAGAAACAACCAAAACTAGGGAATCCAGGGAAACCTTTCTTACTGCAGAAGCTACAAATTCACTAAAAGACTATCTTACTAGATTCTTTGGATGGCAAGATGATGAATCTAATAATAGTTTGAAAGATCTAGTAATTTTTGGAAGAACTACAAAATCCTATAGAAAACCTGTTGATAATAGAAAGCAACCACTACAACAAACCAATACTAGCATTTTGATAAATTCCATGAAAAAGAGTATTGAAAATATCCCTGAACTATCAAAACTTAACGAAAATGGGCGTCATATGGTGCATTTTCACGCCTTTAGGAAGTATTTCAGGACGATAGTAGGCAATGCCGTAGGCAGGGATTACGCAGAAGCCTTGATGGGGCATCATTTCTACCTGGATACTTACTATAACCTACCTGATGAGAAAAAACGAGAAATGTATCTACAATCAGAATCATTTCTCACCATTTCGGATTATGCTCAAATTGAAAAAGATCTTCGTAGTGTAAAACAAAGACAAAAACTAATCGAAGAAAAACAACTAGACTTAATTCAGCTAATCGATGAAGATCACATAAAACTTCCTGTGAGCTTACAAAAATATTTGAAATAGATATGAATCAAAAACCGCAATACATTCTAGATGAGTGTGTATCAATTGAACTTTCATTTTCAAAACATTGTCGTTTCGTAGAATCCAGAGAAGTACTAGGTCAAAGTGCTTCTGATGACATGATATTTGATTATGCAAAAAAACATGATCTAATTATTGTGACTAGGGATTATCATTTTGCTGAAAAAATATTGGATGAAGGTCATCCTGTATTGTTATTATTGTTTCGAAATAAATGGGGAATAGTAAAACCAGACAAAAGTGTTAACACGTTAGAAAGAATATTGTTTGATGAATACACATACTATCTCAAGAAAAGAAATGAAATTATTATTCCATAATCTCTCGCACAAAATTTTTGTTTAAATATTAATAATAAATGGCAAATTTTGCCAATCCTACTGTACACTAGTTTACATTTTAATATTCTAATCCACCGTAAATGTGGATTAGTAGTCACAAACACATAGTTCTAGATACTTAATTTTTTTTTAGTAACACTTTAATCCCGATTTCACAAGCAACTCCATGGCAAGCAATTGTGTTGTTATTGGTAAGATAACTACAAAAACATTTGATAATTTTCTAATCATTCCATTTTCAAAAGATTGGCTTTCTTTAAATGATGATAAACAAATTGAATTTTCAATCGAAGTAAAAGAAAATAAATTGATTCTATCCAGTACTTTGGCAAGCTTGGATAGAACCAGGAGTGTTGTTACTGATGATTAGCAGATCATCTGTTAAAAAAGTAGCGTTGTTACTAACGATTAACAGCCTATCTGACAAGAAAATAGAATTGGATTATTCGTATTATTCAGTAAAAATACGCCTAAAGTGCCCATTTTGTGCCTATAATTCTACTAAAAAATCTCCAACATACACATCATTAAGACAATTAGTTTATCATTTGTCAAATCAACATAAAGATCCCGGAAATTATTACCCATTTACAATTTCAGATATCAAATCTTTGATGCAAATGATCGCACTATCAAAAAAGTGGAGGTTATTGGATTGAAATTAAAAATAGTATACAGTGTAACTAAGTGTAAAAAATTTCCACAAATTGAGAAAATTCTATCTTGGTATCCTGTAATTAAGAGAGAATTTCCTGAGGATGAAAAAGATTTTGGAGAGTGGTGTTATAATGACTGATTGGTTTTGTAAAGAGTGCCCAATAAACAATCAAGATTGTGGACCATGGGGTGACACTGACAAAGAATTATTTGCACGAATACAACAAATTCATGAAAATCACCAAGGATGGCAAATATATGATGAAGAAAAAATTTATGAAGAAAAAACACAACATATTGATCAAAATTTTATGAATTCTGTTGTAGATGGAATAAGAACAGATCGTTTTAATCAAATGATTGATGATTTTACTTTTACAATATCTGAAGAAAATAAAGAAATAACTTTTATTCCATTAGAAAATGAAATCAAAAAACTGCAACCGCTATCAGTGTATGATGATGTAGCTTGGATGCTTGTATTCTTACCAGTAAAGGGAAAAGTAGTAACTACTAAAGGATCTGAAAAGAATCCAATAATTAAAACAGAATATTTTCAAACAAATTATCCTTATTACATTAATTCAAAAAAAGATCTAGTAGTAACTAAAGAAAAGTGGTTAAATGAACAATTTCAACTTCCTGATCTTGGGTTAGGTGAAAATGTCAGATGGAAACCAATAGATCTTGCAAACTTTATTGAATCTGATGAAAAGGTCAATTTGAAAATTCTATTTGATACAATCTTAAATCAAATTCAATCTCTTATTGAACTCAAGGACAAAGATAGCCTCAAGGTATTCACATTATGGGCGATTGGAACCTATTTTTATCGATTATTTGAGTACTATCCATACCTAGATTTTAGTGGTTCAAAGGGTTCAGGAAAAACCAAAGCATTAGTAATTCTATTGTGTATCTGCTATAATGCAAGATTATCTCATAAAATTACTGGACCGAATTGGGCAAGAAACGTAGATGCACTAAACTGTACAATTTTGATTGATGAACAAGAAGATCTTAACAAGCCAGAATCAGAACACGCAAAAAATCTAATCTTGTTATTGAATTCTGCTTTTCGAACTGATGCAAATCAATCTATTTCAGTTCCAATCAAAGATATGGGATGGGGTTCTAAGACTTTTGATTTAGGTGTCCCTGTTGCACTTGGGCACATATCACCACTTAATGATGTCACTGAAGACAGAGCAATACCGTTGAAAATGATTCATAGTATTGATAAAAAAATTATAGATGCTGAAGTAGAACAAAATAATCCTGTATGGAATAGAATTAGAGATATGACTTATAGATCATATCTTGATTATTTTGATGAAGTAATTAAAATAAAAAAAGAAGTTATCACATTACCAAATATTACATCAAGAGAAAGAAATCAAATTTGGAAACCTATCATTACATTAGCTAAGCTTTTTGAAAGACATGGAGTTACAGGATTAGAAGAATCAATTAAAAATGTGATCAAAGATTCACACGAGCTTAAAACTTTATCAAATCAATCAAGCAACTTAGATATTCAGATACTAGAAAAGTTATGTGAATTATTTATTTCAAAACAAATCTCTGAACCAAAAGACTCATCGAACTTAAAAAATTGGTATAGACAAGCTACAATCTTGGAAAAAATCATAACTGAAGAAGGTTCTGATTTATCTAGCCTTTCTTCAAAACAATTAGGAAATTCTCTTGATAGATTACAAATTCAGAGACGAAAAAAGAATCCCTATAACATGTGTATATACTTTGACAGATTGATACTCATCAATCTGTGCAAGAGATATGATCTTGAATATCAAGCACTTTTAGCACAATCAGCACTTTCAAGCCATAATTCTGACGAACAAAGTGCTACAAGTGCTCAAAGTGCTACATCTGCCAAGATAGATAGTCATGAATTTAGTGCTACAAGTGCTCAAAGTACCGAATCTTCAGATGTTGATATAGAGCACATAGAGCACAAGGAGGACAAATGAGATGTCCTTAGAAATTAATGAAAAATTAAATCATATTCTACAGGATCTAGAACTAATCAAGAATCAACTAAAGATAGTACCGAATCGAGATACTACAATCGATAATCACAAGTCAAGTATTTCTGAATATGAAAATTTTGCAAAAGAACTAAAACTAGATGAAAAAACTATCACAAACCATCTTTCCACAATATCTCGATTCCTGGTTCATTCCAAAGGAGTAATCACTGCAAACTCTGTGAAAGAATTCCTTGATTCTAATGATTCACTATCCTGGAAATCAAATCAGATTAAAGCACTTAGAAAATACATACGAGATTTTCTCAAGCTTGGTAACTGGATAGATGAATTCAAGTTCTCAAAGACAAAAGCAAAGCTAAAAGAGATTCCATCTGATGAAACATTAATCAAGTTCCTTAACGCATTACCTCAACAAACACAGATTATCGCATTGTTTCTTTTAACTTCAGGCCTGAGACTGGGTGAAGTGCTTTCATTACAAACAACAAACATTACAAACGAAACTAACATGATTGATGCAACCCAGATTCACGAAGGATCTACGAAACATTCCTGGATTAGCTTTGTAACCCAGCAGACAATCAACATTCTTTATGGTTACTTTGGGGTGAGCAGCTTTGACTCTAATGATAACTTTAATCTTTTCTCACATTCATCAAGACTAGTGCAAAATCACTTTGAGAAGGCTTCAGAACAGCTAGTAATCAAGCTTAATCCACATATGTTACGAACCATATTTACTGAAAAATGCACTATATCTGGAATAAAGGACAAGTACATTGACGCATTTTGCGGAAGGACTCCACAGTCAGTACTTGCAAAAAACTATACGGATTATTCACCAGCTTCACTAAAGCGAGAATACGAAAAGGTTGAAGCTTTACTTACTTTTGAAAGCTAATCCTCGTAAAATCTACTTAGCATAGCTTCCAAGCTATTTGTTTTCGTAAAATCATATTACTATAAGCTCTAATAGCTTAATAGCTCTGATTATCAGGCACGAAAAGCTTACAAAATAACTAAAGCTTCATGCCTAATGTTCTATGAATAGCTCTTTCTCGTAAATTTCACTCACGATACTTGGGATTTTACTTATTTCTGGCATTTTACGAAATAGCTCTTTGTCAAGCTTTATAGCTTTTTCTCGTGCCTGATAATAGCTCAGAAAAGCGCGTAATCCTAGTAGAGATTACGTAATGTTTGTCATTAACCAAGCTAATGATGTTTTGAATTTTTGAATACCCTTTTTCATAATCATTACAGTGATTCTGTATCTATTCCAATAATAGCAATAGTATTCATGATCTTTCTTTTATTTTTACTGGAATGTTCAAGAGATTGCTGTTGCAAAGATTATGGTTCAAAATGTAGCAAAATATTGTATTGGAAGACAAAAAGAGGTTAGAATTTAATTTTTGAAATATATGTGAATGTGAGGTGTATTTGACTTAAGTGTATTCTTTATATCGTCTCCTTCTCCACTTGCAAATTTGTTGTAATTACTGTCCTGTGTAATTACATATCTTAGAAGATAAATGCGATCACTGTCATAACCTGCTCCTTTTTTCAAATTGCCAAAACCAATATCTACTTCCTTGCCAGTGTTGTGACTCTTATGCGGATTAGTCCATGTTCCATCAATATCAGAGAGTCCACCCCAAGGTAAACTCATAGCTGTCAATTTTATTTTTGTTGGGTTTCCTGTAATGATAATTTTCTTATCATTGCCCTTCTCATCCTTGATTGTACAACTTCCACTGGGCATAGATTTACAAACATTCTGAGCCTTTGCAAATTTATCTGCTATTCTTACAATTGCGTCATTAGTTGATTTTGTACCATAGAAAAGACAGTCATGCTTACCTTGTTTTTCAAAGAAATAATTAACACCACTTCCACAATCACTCGTTGACAGAGGGACAGAACCAATCATAGGTTTTAGTTCCACTACTTTTGTAGTAATAAAACTCTCATCTTTGATATTTGAATCGAGTTTGGAGGTGGCAATTATTTTGTCTTTCCCAGATATTCCAATTCCTATTGATGATTTGGGAGAAGCATATGTGAGAACTATCTTACCATTTGTGTCTGTTTTTTTAGTGATGGGGTTTTCTGGGTTAATTATATTGCCATCGATTTTTCCAGTTGGTCTGTCCCCTTTCTTACATGGATCTTTTCTAATAGAATCATGAAAGTGACCATCAGTTTTTTTAGTTCCAAATTCAGTGCAAATCTTGATTTCAACAGGATATTCTTTCAATGGTTTGTTTTTTTCATCTTTGACTGTCACGGTTATTTTTGAAGTAGTTGGTTTTGTCGGGTCTAATGTTGCAGGTGAAACATCAATACGAATTTTGGTGGTAAAAGGTTCAAGTGTCAGTTTGCAGGAAACAGTCTGAGTCTTTGCATATACCTCATCTGGTCGATATCCCAAGTAACCCAATCGGCCTTCTCCGACGTATGTGCCACCAAGAGTTGGATCAATATCCTTGAATATGCACGTAATACTTGGCTTATCTTGGAAACTACAATCGTAGGTTTTACCGTTAATCATCTCAGAGCAAATTCTTTGGATTACTTCATTAGAGCTTACCGTGATCTCAACGGATTTTGTATTTAATGCATCCATTGGATTAATCGGCACTTCATTTAACATCAAGTCTTGATAAGAGAAGAAATGCGGTGTTGCCATTACATAGTCTAGGCTCCCAACCGCTTTGTCAGTATACTCGTAATTATAATTCTTGGAGGAGTGTTTTGCTGTGTGAGTGTATTCGTATTTGCCAGATGCTGGGTCTGGCGATTCTGTTGGGTTTCTTACAAAGGTACCGTCTTCTTGATAGTATAGCATAAAACTGCTTTCAGCAGTAATGTGGATTTTCTGAGGACAATCACCACACTGATCAAGTGGTGAATTGGAGTTTGAATACGTATACTCGAAATATGCGTTATCATGTTTTAGCTTGTCTGCAAAAGATACTGTAAGACTTGTACTAAGTAAAATAACTACAAGAATAGAAGATATTAGAATTTTATTCAATAATTCTTTAAATTTTGTATAAACTTAAGGATTCAGATGTTTCTTATCTTAGCCGTGTTTGAATACATAATCTCTACTAGGATTACGCAAGAAATCTACAGAAGATTTGCAAAAATATCCAAAATAAATCCATTTTCTTAAGTATGTGAAAGTATTTTCAGAATATCATGTCGTCTTTAAAGAAGGGTACCGGTTTCGAGTTAAAAATTGCAGAACTATTTGAAAAAAATGGATACCATGTAACTCATGATATTAAAATGAAAGGAAAATCCGGCACCACACATCAAATTGATGTATTAGCAGAATTCAAAGCTCCCCTTCATACATCTACTGTAATTATTGAGGCAAAATCCTACGAATCAAACATAGACAAAGATATCATAATGAAACTAATTCACATTCAACAGGATTTGTCAGCAGATCGAGCAATATTGGCAACTACTAGTGATTTTACTCCAGGTGCACTGACCACTGCTGATCAGTACAAAAATCTTGAATTGTGGGATGGAGAAAAAATAGCATCATTTCTAGGTAAAATGCAATTAATCGATACTGGTGATGTCATGCAAGAATCAAAGCCAACTGCAAAGAAGATGATCACTGCACTTGTTTCTTCTGAACAAGTAACACAATATGCTAATGAAACTGTTCAGAAAAGAGCTAAAGGCGGATTTATGGGTAAAGGAAAAATTACAGAAAACATTATTGGAGTTAAAAAATTCCTATACCCGTATTATGATATAGATATGGAAGCAAAAATTAGAACGCAAGAGAAAACAGGTTGGCGTTCAACAGAAGAATCCATACAAACTATCAGCAGTAGGACTGGAGTTGATGCTGTAACTGGTGCATTAATTGATCTTGATGTTGAAGGAGTGAATTATCAGATGTCATACCTTAGTGAACTAGATGAAGAAGAGATAAGATTACTGCGTTATGTTGCCAACATAAAATTATTTGAAAAAAGAAATCTTTCTGCATTAGGGTGGAGTGCGGGTAAAATAGGAAAAATTGTGAATAGTCTATGTGGTAAGGGAGTATTACGACAAACTAATGCTAGTCCAGCTACATATGGCAAAGTATACCAATACCCATCAGATCCATCAGAATTTCAAAGTATTCTAGAAGAACATCCTGCAGTTGAACTTTATACACATGATAAAGTAGTAGATCCTACAATATCCCCTGCAAGTATTGAAACTGCTTTTAGTAGATACTGGAACGGGTGTAACGTAAAATCTATTGATGTAGTGTATTATCCATATTATGCAATTGCGTATGGTAAGGAAGATGGCACAAAAAGAATTGAAGTAATTGATGGTATGAATGGTAAAAGACAAGAATATTTGGATGCAATGATTCCAGCATCATTTTTTAATTAATTTAATCTGATAATATTATTACATATCATTATCTACTGTAGATCTTTACATAATCCTATACAAGATTACACATTTTTGTTATTAGTCAAGAGGATAATCTATTGGAAAAACATGACAAATATCGTAATTATCTAAGTGATGTTTGTCGTATCGATATTGATAAAACAAAATAAAAAAAACTCAAAAAGATCGGATCAAAAAACGATCTTATTTACTTGAACTATCAGATATTATTTTCTTTAAAACACTTGTTTAATTAATTTCTCTAGACATTTTTAACGAACCTAATATACAGTCAATTAGACAAAAATTGAAGATATATCTTGATACTAATGCATGGGTACGTCCTTTTGAACAAGGAAATACTATTGTCAATCTTCAAAAAATTGCAATGGATAAACTTCTTGAACAAAATTTTGATATTTTCTCTTCAAAATTTCAACTACAACAGTTTGGTCGTTTAATCCGTACAGAACTTAATTTAGATAGAAAATTGAATTTTCAATATGCAAGAGATCTATGTGAATATACATGTCCCAATTCAATTAAAATACATACTTATGTTAAACGAGAATCTGATCAACTATTACAACAAACAATGATGAATGATAATGAAGATGCAATTCATATTGTTATTGCTTGGTTACGAGGAGCCAAATATTTTATTACTGCAGATGATGAATTATACGATACTAAAAAATTTATTATAGAAAGATCATTGCAAAGAATTTCCCCAATTCCTGGTATGACTCCAGAAAACTTACAAATTCTAGACCCAATTAATTTTAAAAAAATTATGGGATTTTGATAGATGAATTTAATTTTTCTTCTTCTTTGAGCAGTAAGAATTTAAATATCCAATTTTATACATGATAGTACAATGACTGATGAGGTTAACCATTTTAAAAAATTGATTAAAGAATATGGTCCAAAAAAAGCCATAGAAATAATCAGAACTACTAGTAAACCTCTAAGTGGAGATTTTGCAAAAGAACATAAAAATTTGGATGCATTCTCAAATAATGCAACTAATGAAATAACTCAACAACTAGATGATGAAAAAGAAATGGAAACAGGAACTAGTAATATTGTTCAACTCCAAATTCCTTTATCCATATTTTCTACAACGCAAAACCATACCATCGAATATGCACAAGAAACAATTGATGCATAGATCTAAACATTATAAAGAAGATTTATAGCTCTTATGATTTGATTAATCATGGAAACTGCTGATGAATTAGATAACATTGAATTTAAAATAATTAAAGAAGATTGGAATATCTACGAATTTAATGATGACACAAAACTTCGTGCTAGAATATTTCTATCACGATTAACAGAACAAAAAAATGCAACCCCTCCTAAAGATCTTAAACCTGACCAACACTTTGGTAAATATAACATCTCATTTAATACCAACTTTCAAGTCTTCGCAATGCCACATAACAAAGGTAAACCAACAATACCATTGCCTCAAGTTAACCAAATCTCAGATCAACAAAAAGAAGAAGTAAATATCTTAACATCAAATGAACCATGGAACGTTTATGAAATTATAAAAAATGGAATGATTATACGTATCAAATTAGTATTTAGTGAGGTCTATAAAGTAAAAGATGTTTACGATCAGTTTGGTGAACCTTATTACATTATAAAAAATGCACCAATTATTGATTATAAACCTACTAACAGAAAAGAAAAGTTTGCATAATTTCAAGAACCTATCTACTTTCATTAGAATTATAACGAAGTATAAGAAAACCTGTATTTCTTACTGACATTGAGTAACAAGATGTAAATCAAGAATAGAAAGAAATTATGATTCAACTCATGTCTCTACTTGATTTAATCAAAAATTAAGAATTTTCAGAACTTATTTTTCATTATTTTATATAAACTCAAAACTTATCAAAAAATATGGTGAACCCAGCTAATGGATTCTTTATGGGTGCCTTTGCAGAAGGACTTTTTCTAGCCATTCTTACAAAAACAGGAATAGATGCTTCTCCATCTGGTATTGGGTTAACAATTTTAAAATTTTTAGGACCATATGTTAATGATAAAAACAAATTATCTTTTACTATTATAGAGATATTCTTGTACGTTCTTCCATTCTTCGGATTCTAGCTGTTTATGTACATTATGGAAGAAATGGCTTGATTATTTATGGTGGAATTATTATTGCAAGTTATGTATTTGTTCTTTCTATTTGGATTAGATGATTTTCTAAATTGGGATTAAATCAGATATTATTCATACATCATGCTCTTGAATTGTTTTTCAATACATTGCTAAGATTCATCAGTAATTTCAAAGCCAAAATAGTCGGTTATTTGATAAAAATACAAGTGTTAATTGAAGCTAATTAATAGAAAGTTTTTATTGATTTTAAAACTGCCTTTAACAATATGAGTACTGTCACTGCACAAGCCATAAAAGATTCCCTAAAACAATGCATGGATCCTGAAGTTCCGCTAAATATTGTTGAGATGGGATTGATCTATGGAATTGATGTGATAGAAAACAATAATGTCAATATCAAAATGACTATGACCACACAAGGCTGCCCACTACATGAGACACTAGTCCAAGATGTAACAAGATATGCCAAAAAAGTTCCAGGAGTAAATAACGTTAAAGTCGATATTGTTTGGGAACCAAAATGGACGATGGATAGCATGACTGAAGAAGGAAAAGCAAAAATCAAAAACATGAGTAAGACAATGACTACTCCTGCACCAATCAATTATGAAACAGCATTACCTCAAGGAGTTGGAAAATTGGTGCAACAAGAAGATGGTTCAATGGTACTAGCTAATGAACATGAGCAAGGGTTCATGGTTAATCAAGCCATTGTAGACTTTTGGAAGTCCTGCAATGGACAACGCAAAGTTACTGAACTAGTAGAGATGTTTGCACAACAAACAGGGTTGCAAAGAAATCAAGTAGAAAAAGAAGTAATGCAATTATTACAACAACTACGTGAAGGTGGCTTGATTGCAATCCAAAATCAATCTGATACACCAAATGTTCAATTCAAAAAATAATTTTAAAAAATATAACTTGAGCTTGCACCATCAAAATTAATCACAACGCCAGACAAATATTTTATCTTATTTTGAATAATAGCTTTAACAAAATTTCCAATCTCTTCTGGTTCCCCAAGTCTTTTCATTGGTAGTGATTTTTTATATTCTTCAATGTTTTCTATTAGTTCTTTAGTTCTATCCGTATTGATTAGTCCTGGTGCAATGTTGATACAGCTGATATTTTTTACTGCATAATCTTTGCTTCGAATTTTAAATACTTCGCTAAATGCAGCACGATACGCAGATGATATTATTAATTTTGAGTTTGGTTCTTTGATTACACTAGAACTAATCAAAAATATGTATCCACCATCATTAATCTTGATATTTTGTAAAATTATACAAAATCCCAAAAATAATTGATTGTGATATTTATTCCAATCCTCTTCTGTAATATTTGCAAATTCTTTGGCTGTAGGACCTCCTGTATTGAGAACAAGCACATCTGTTTGATTATGAATTTGAACAAATTTTTTCACACTATCCAAATTTGATGTATCTATATCATTTTTTGATGCTGCAAAAACATCGATTCCTATTGATTTGAGTGATTCTGATATTGCCTTACCAATTCCTCTGGAACCACCAAGAATAATTGCTCTAGTCATATTGTTGTAAGAAATTATTATGTAATTAAATTTCTTTAATCTCTGTAATTGTTCCTAGCACTGAATCCATCTGAATAATAGCTTTTCTCTCATTCCATCCAAGTGCAACGTACCAATCCCCTGCATCTCCATCATATTTTGTCTCTAATGTCTTGATGTTTTCTGGTTGAATGTCATATTTTTTTGCAATACCTGAAACAGCTAAAACAATTGCGTCTTTTTCCTTTTCCAGTCTCCTTTTCATTAATCCTATTCCAGGACTCATAGTATCTCTGATTCATTTCATCTAATATAGTTAATTCTTAAAATTACCCACATTGTTCAATTTTTTTTATTTGACACATTTACGACACTTCAAATATTGCAATCAATAAGCAAACAAAATGAAGTTAATCCAAAAATTTTCAAATTCATCACTTGCAAAAACTAGCACACTTGTATCACTTGTTTCAGTTCTTGCAGTAATTGGACCTTTTGTAGTTGTATCTGCAGGTTTTTGGGATGCAATATCTCATCTCCAAAAAGAGCCTGAATTCTTTTGGAGTATTCCACATATTGTAGTCTACACTGGCGTTTCAATAACTACTAGTGCGGCAATCATAGGAACGATCCTTTTACTTAGAAACTCTACAAAAAATTCTCTAAAAAATGGAATTATCCTAGTAATTATTGGCTCACTGATTCAAATAGTTGCAGGATATGCAGATTCACTTTCACATGATGTTTTTGGAATTGACGGTTTACTTTCTTGGTCACATCAACCACTAGAGTTTGGTCTAGTTTTATCTGCATTAGGTGGATTTCTAATATTAAAAAATCTAGAAAAAACAAAACTCAAAGTGTTTCTTCCATTTTCTATTATTTCATTTTTATTTTTTATAACCTGGCTTGTCTTTAATCTAGTTTTGATTTCTGGTCACATAATACAATGTCTTCCAGTCTATGAGATATTCTCATCTGGCTGTTCAATACTGTAATTTTTTAATTTCATATACGATGATACAATAATCATTACTGCACCTACTAGTATCATCACACCTGGAGATATCATATTTTCAGAGTTTGCATCTCCAAGCTCAACTTGCAGATTTATTTGGTTTTCAGACGGATTTGTTATTTTTATAGTATAAATTCCACTTTTTTCAAAATCAAAATAACCAACAGACATTTTTGTTTGAATAATTTCTTCAGATATTATATTCTGATTCCTATCTAAAATCTGAACAAACACTTGATTTCCTGCAAATTCTGGCATGAATACTTTGTAGTATCCAATGCCTTTTCCGTTAAAATCCAACTCTATATCCTGTGAGTTTGTTGATTTTAAGATAATTTCTTCAGATATTCTGTCTCCTTGGAGAAAAACAAATGATATCCAAATCATTCCAATCACACTTAGCACTAAACCAATTTTGAATATAGAAATCTTCAATTCATATAGTAAGTGAATTGTTTGTTTAATAAAATAATCTAAGAGGGCTCGGAGGGCTTCGATCCCTCGACCTAGCGGTTCGAAGCCGCTCGCACTATCCAGACTGTGCTACGAGTCCAAACAAGTAAGAATTTAACAGGCCTAAATATCTGTCTAGATACTTTGAAAATATCAAAGAAAGTAGCTGGTGTTGAATATGCAATTAGAGATATTGTTCTAGCTGCAAGAAAAGTTGAACAAACAGGAATGAAAGTTGATTATCTCAACATTGGTGATCCTGTACAATTTGGTTTTCAACCTCCTGATAATGTAAAAGAGGCAATGATTAATGCAATAAGAAAAGGAGAAAACTATTACTCTGCATCAGAAGGTCTCAAAGAACTCAGAGTAGAAATTGCAAAAAAAGAAAATGCAAAAGGACTATCAATTTCCGCTGGTGATATTCTAATTACAAATGGTGTCTCTGAAGGACTTGATATGGTGATTTCATCAATTGTTGAAGAAGGTGATGAAGTACTATTACCAGGACCATATTATCCACCATATGCCTCATACGTCAGACTACACGGTGGAATTCCTGTAGAGTTTGCAGTTGATTTAGACAACTCTACACCTGACATTGATGATATTAAATCAAAGATTACCTCAAAGACTGTTGCCATTTGTTTGATTAGTCCAAACAATCCAACCGGCATTGTATTTAATGAATCATCACTTAAAAAATTAGTTGAAATTGCAAATCAGCATAATCTATACATAATCTGTGATGAAATTTATGATCAAATAATTTTTGATCAAAAATTTGTAGGAATTGGTAAAGTAGCAGGAGATTCACCAGTTATTGTTCTTAATGGATTCTCCAAAGTTCATCTAATGTCTGGATGGAGAATTGGTTACATTGCATTTAATCAATCCTCAAAACTTGATGCACTGCGAGAAAATCTTCCCAAACTTGCCAGAGTAAGAATTGCCACAAATCTTCCAGTTCAGTATGCAGCATTAGAATCACTGCGAGGACCTCAGGGATACATCTCTGAATTTGTATCTGAATTAAAAAAGCGAAGAGACTTGGTTGTAAAAAGATTAAATTCGATGCCAGGTTTATCTTGCCCCAATCCACAAGGTGCATTTTATGCTTTTCCAAAGATTGAAGATAATCGATTTGGAACTGATAAAGAATTTGTACAAAAACTCTTAGAATCAAAAGGAGTCCTAACAGTACATGGTTCTGGTTTTGGAGAAAAATATGGTAGTGGACATTTCAGACTAGTCTATCTGCCTAGTCTTGAAATTTTAGATTCAGCAATGAACAAGATTGAAGAGTTTGTCAGTCAATAACTCCAAGTAGATAACTTTTCTGGAATTACCTCTATAATACAATTAGTATCATCTAGTAATTCTATTGCCGATTTGTTTTGTATGCTTTTGAAATATCTTGCTAGTATTTTTTTTGCAATTTGTTTTACACGATTATCTTCTAAGATGATATTTGCATTTCCCTGTCCCATTACCCCATATATTGGAGAATTAATTCCTGCATCTACACAAAATGCAACTTTGTTGTTTTTCTTTACGTTTCTTGCCTTTTGGGTTCTTGTGTTTGTGCCGATGTAGATTTTTTTTGAACTATACATATACCAAACAGGTACTATGTGTGGAGTTTTGTTACTTCCTATAGTTGTAAAACGTAAAACTTTTTGAGTTTTTAAAAATTCATCTCTGCGATTCATGTTTTCTAAATCCTACTAGTATCATAAAAATACCAAAGCCAATCATGCCTATTGATACTTTCTCATTGGTAAACTCTGAATTCACAATAAAGTCCTCTACAAATTCTGGACCCCAGAGAATTACTTGTCTGACAAGAACAATTCCTGCCATAATTAGAAAAAGTGCACCAATTGCAGTATACCAATTTCTCCCTCGTCTATAATATTCGTGGCTCATCACTAGCAAAATTATACTTAGATAATTTTGATACCTGGATTTTTTATCTTATTTCTTATCATTGCATTTAGCAATAACGGTGTTGAAATCTCTGCAAGATATGATAATTCTCCCGGCCCCAAGTAAATTGGTCTTAATCCTTTAATTTCATTAATCAAACCATTTACCACTTCAATTGATTCTTTATCATCACCACATACAAAAATATCATAATCAAGTACCATTGTTGGATTGACAAGTTTCTTTTCAGAAATAACATGAAATGCAGAAACCAGTTTTGATTTGTTTTTCATATATTTTAAAACAAGTTGATATGAAAATGGTTTGTTTTCTTTAATTGGAATAAATTCAAACCCCACATCAGTTTTTACCATTGGAACAATTGGAGATACAACTACGCAACTATCTTTGACTAGAGGTAAAATTTCTGAGCAGACAGAATCAATGTTCTCATAAGGAATTGATAAAATCAAAACATCGCTATCTCTGGCAACTGAAACATTATCGTTTCCTGTAATTGTTCCATTAATTTGTCCAAATGATTCTTTTGCAAGATTTGTGTATTCTTTTGCAGATTCTGATGCTCTTGCGGCATCTCTGGAACCGACTATTACATTATGATTTTGAGACCATCTAAGAGCAAAACCTTTTCCCATTCCTCCAGTTCCGCCAATAATCCCAATTTTCATGATATTGTCCTGAGAATCTTATTATTATCTTTATTTGACATTCGATCAGATTGGGCTCAATTATTTTTCTGAGACATGGTCAGGCAAAAAATAATCTTGAAAGAATTCTAACTGGAAGAACTCCAGGTGTACCGTTAACTGAAAAGGGAATTGATCAAGCAGAAAAGGCAGCAAAATTCTTAGAACACATGAATATCTCTGCAATTTATTCTAGTCCTATTGAAAGAGCAAAACATACTGCAGAAATTGTTGGCAAACACAATTCCCTTGATGTAACAATTGATGATAGACTAATTGAACTTGACATGGGAAAATTTACTGGTGTGCCATACGATGAAATCTTTAACAGTCATGGCAATGTTTTTATGAAATTCTATAATGGTGAATTAGAAATTGCTCACAATGGTGTTGAGACTTTCTCAGAAGTAAAAAAACGTATACTAGGTATTGTAGATCATGTCATTGAAAATCATCCTGATCAAAACGTTGTACTTGTAACTCACATGGATCCAATCAAAGCAATGCTATCTACCGTAGTGGATCTTACACCGACAAATCTATTTGAATTAATTATTGCAAATGCCTCTCTTAACATCTTTAGAGAATACAAACGTAAATTTTCAATTTCTGGACTTAATGTAATGGATCCATCGCGTTTCAATCAAGATTGGTAGATAGTAATCTTGAAAACCCTTAAATAGAAATCACAGGTCACGTCTGTCAATCGCTAATGAAGAGTATACTTGGTCTATTCTTAGTATTGGCAATTTTAGTAATCATTCCAGCAGCAGATTACGTCTTTGCTGCAGGTGATGAACCTGAAGGATATCTTGATCGTAGAGTGATAATCTGGAATTTATTTTATCGAATGATGACTGTAGCATTTACGGTTGGTGCAGTAGTAGCTGGAACTATAATTTGGTTATGTTGGAGATTCAGAGAATCTAATCCAAAGGCCACTCCAACTCCATATGAAAAGGAAGGAGTATGGTAAGATGGGACATCATTCTAACTGGCCTGAATGGGTATACATTGGTGTAGTTGTTGCTTTAATGGTTTGGGTAGGTGCAGAAGCATGGAATGCCGAAAGATTGGTTGAACATATTCCAGCAGATGCCGAAGTTATCAAAGTAACAGGACAACAATGGTTCTGGTCATTTGAACATGAAGATGGAACAAAAGAAATTGGTGAACTACATGTTAAAGTTGGCAAAGCCTACAAATTTGAAATAACGTCAAAAGATGTCAATCATTCATTTAACATTCATGATTATGTTGTGTTGTTAGATGCAATACCCGGAAGAGTCAATACAGTATGGTTTGCACCGATGGAAGTTGGAGAACATGACATTCAATGCAGAGAATATTGTGGATTAATTCACTATAATATGCGTGGTAAACTAATTGTGGAGGAGGCAGAACCATCATCTTGATGCTAACCCTTTTATCCAAACTTTCAAGTGAGGAGAGTTACTAATGGTTCTGGAACTACAAAAGCCACGTCCAATTTGGCAAATAATGTTTTCAACACATCATACTGATATCGGATTACTATACCTCATAACGTCTCTTACATTCTTGTTTTTGGGTGGTGCATTAGCTCTTGCAATTAGAGCAGAACTGTTCTTACCAGGATCACAAATAATTGCAGACTCTATGACGTTTAACAGAATGTTTACTGTACATGGAACAACACTGATCTTCTTGTTCTTGTTGCCGTTTGCATCTGCAGTTGGTAATTACCTTGTACCAATTATGGTAAGATACAAAGATATGGCATATCCAAAATTAAACGCAATAGCATTTTGGATGATTCCGCCAGCAGCTACACTAATTTGGTTGGGCTTTGCTGACTTTACTTGGTATGCAAATCCACCATATTCTATTATCAGCGCACCAGGTCCAGCAGCAGACATGTGGATATTTGGACTAAAAATTTTGGGAATTTCATCAGTACTTGGAGCTATAAACTTTATTGTTACAATTTTAAAATGTAAACATCCAGACATGTCAATTGGCCAAGTACCATTATTAGCTTGGTCATTTTTAACATCATCATTGATTGTTCTAGTTGCAATTCCTACATTTGCAGCAGCACTTTTGATGTTACTTACTGACAGACTTGGCGTAAGTGGATTCTTTAATCCTGCAATGGGTGGTGACCCAATTGCATATGCACACTTGTTCTGGTTTACATTCCATCCTGAAGTGTATGTACTAGTCATTCCAGCAATCGGAATGATGTATGAAATTATTCCAAGATTTTCAAGAAAACCAATCTTTAGTCACAGCTCTGGAATCTTTGCTTTTGTATTATTATCGATGGTAAGTTTCTCATCTTGGGCACACCACATGTATGCTACAGGAATGTCATTTACTGAAAAAACTGTATTCATGATAGGAACACTTGCTGCAGTACCAGCATCTGCTATGCACGTCTTTAACTTTATTGCAACAATGTGGAATGGTAGAATCAAATTTGCAACACCAATGATGTGGGCTGTTGGAGGAATTGCATTATTTTTCTCAGCAGGAGCAGGTGGCGTTGTAAATGCTGCAATGCCATTGGACTTTCAAACACATGACAGCTATTGGGTAGTTGGCCACTTCCACCTATTTGTAATGGGAACAATTGCATTTGGCTCAATTGGTTTCCTTTACTACATATTTCCATATGTAACAGGAAGAATGTATAATGAGAAAATGGGACAAATTCACTTTATATTGTCATTTATAGGAACAGTTTTAGTATTCTTTACACAACATGTACTTGGTCTATACGGAATGCCAAGAAGAGTTTATGATTATCCGCCAATTCCAGAATGGATTACTATGAACCAAATTGCTTCAGTAGGTGCTATGATTATTGGTGTTAGTATGGTGATATTTTTGATAAACATGATTTATAGTTCTGGCAAAGGAAAGATTGCAGATACTGATGATCCATTTAGTCTAGGTGGAAAATACTACTTCCCATATGAGGCAAAGAACCCACATCACTAGGAGAAATATAAAATGAATCAACACAACCAAGAAATTTACAGAACAACTTCAGCAAGAACTGGAAAAATGCTGGCAATAGTATTAGGTATTTGCATTGTTGGTGGTGTTATCTTCTTTAGCATGTGGGATTACTGGATTTCATATCAAGCTCCAGTAGTTGCTCAAATGGCAGGTGAATCTGAACATAAACTTGCACCAGGTGTAGCAACTGGAAAACACATGGAAGTAACTTTGAACTTTATCGAATCATCTGATTTTAGGACTCTAGCATTTAATGCATTACCTGGCGAAGAAGGACACAATCCTACCGTTAATGCAAATGTTGGTGATGAAATTGTCTTTAATGTTGCAAATGCTGGTAAATCATTTCATGCATTTGGTATAACAAAAGCAAATGAAGGATTTGCCGGAATTATTCCAGGAACTGAGGTTTCAAGTGCAAGTAATCCACTAAAACCAGGCCAAAATGGAATGTCAGAATTTATTCCATCTGAGGAAGGAACATACTATTACATCTGTACAGTTCCAGGTCACAGAGATCAAGGAATGGTTGGAGAGATTATCGTAGGTGCAGCCCAAACAGGAGAAGCTCCCACGGCAGCAGCCCCAACTGAGGTTCATCATGATTTTAGTATAGATTTTATCGAATCATCTGATTTTAGGACTCTAGCATTTAATGCATTACCTGGCGAAGAAGGACACAATCCTGAATTTAAAGTAAAATCTGGTGATGAAATTACTTTCTCTGCAGTAAATGCTGGTAAATCATTTCATGCATTCGGTATTGTCTCAGATCCAGAGAATTTCAATAACGTACTTTGGAATTCTGCTATTGCAGCTGCATCAAACCCACTAAAACCAGGTGAAAGTGGAAGTGTCACCTTTGTTGCAGGTGCTCCAGGAACATACTATTACATCTGTACCGTTCCAGGACATGCATTGCAAGGAATGCAAGGTTCATTCATAGTGGAATAGTTTGGCATTACAATATCTTGCATTGGCAGCTCTGATTGTTTTGTATTCTTTGATGTTTATTGGTGGATATGTTTCCTCAGCCGGACTTGGCTTGACATGTCCTGAATGGCCACTATGTCCAAATGGAATAATGCCAAATGAAGAATATTTCATTGAATGGACTCATAGACTAATTGCTGCAACTACTGGTGCTCTTGTAATTGCTACTGCAATAGGTAGTTGGATTAATAAAAATACTGGTAGAAAAATTAAATTCACAAGTACTTTTGCAGCAACACTTGTAGTTACACAAATTACTCTTGGTGCCTTGGTAATTGATCTAAAACTACATGCTGTTCTAGTTGCAATTCACTTGGGAGTTGGAATACTATTGTTTTCAATGGTTTTACTAACTGTATTATTTGCATTTAGAATTACAAAAAAACCGATCGAATCTACGCTCTAGATTTAAATTTTATTTTTTTTGGCAGATAGATATAAGATACAACTACTCCTAATGTGATAGCTCCTATTGTAATTGATATGATGAAAATATATCCAAATGGACTTTGAGTACTCATGTTAAAAGTATAAGTTAGAATTCCCGGTTTGCCTCCCATATCATACAGATCTACTTTAACAATATGATTTCCTGGTTTTTCCCAGACATAGTCCATCTCGTAATGACCCCCTTTATGTGATTCTGGATTGATTGCATCAATTTGTTGATCATTATAAAAAAACCTAACACCCATTGTAAAATTATCAACTTCATTAAAATCACTATCTCCAACTCTAAACAAAATCTGTGATTTTTCTCCTATCTGTGGAAATTCTGGTAACGTTGCAACCTGAACTCTGTATCCTCCAAGAAATTCTTCAGCAGAATTAAACATTGAATGTGCATATGCATCAGAAAATAAAGGAACCATAGTTGATACTAAAATAAACATTATGCCAACCGATCGTAATTTTATCATTATGAATATGAAATCTTTGCATGAATATAGTGTTAATCAATTTCCACAAGAAAATCTTCAAAACCTTTAAATCCTTATTGGCAAGAGACTGAAACGTTGACTATCGTAACAAAATCAATCGATATTAAAACGCCTGTAGAAAATGTATTTACTTATTTTGCAAGACCCGAACATGTCTCTGATCAAATCAAAAATGATACAGTAGGCATGACAGTAATTCCTATGAACATCAAAGAAGGGATGGGTGTTGGAACAACATTTAGAATAATAGGTGACTTTAGCGGTAAGCGACTAGAATGGGATTGTGAAACAACCGAGTTTGTCAGAAATGAAAAAATTTCTGCAAAACAGATTCAAGGTCCATTTAAGAATTGGAAAATTACCAACGAATTCAAATCATTAGGTGATAATTTAACGCGAGTAACCATGTCAGTTGATTATGCCATGCCATTTGGTCCATTAGGAGCAATTTTGGATAAAGCAAAATTTGCAAAATCTGCTGAGAGAGGAATGGAAACTGCACTCTATAATGTCAGGGGATTACTTGAAGGAAACGGTTCGATTCCAGTATACATCACACTAGATGCATATCAAAAACTACTTGCAGAAAAGAAAAAAATGAACGACGTTCCAGTTTCAACTGCACTTACTGCAATTCTTGAAAAGTATGCTGAAATTGAAGCAAAAGCTCAAAACTAAATTTTCATTTCTTTTACAATCTTAAGATTAATAACAACTCTAGGATTTGCTATTTTTATGGGTCTATGGCGCAGCCAGGTAGCGCACCGGACTCTTAATCCGGTTGTCGTGGGTCCGAATCCCACTAGACCCGCTTTTTTGTTAAATTTCAACTTAAACAATAATTTAAAATCAATTTTGATTTTTCAAATCTGACAAAATTTCTAAATCTGATTCAATCTCTTCTGGCAATCCTTCCCACCAAGAATTATTTGTCATATTCAAAATGTTTGTTATTGTATTAGCTTATAGATCTTTCTAAATTTGAATTAGAAACTGGATCTTGTTTTTCCAAATTTGTTACATCCGAATATTTTTTTGCCAAATCTAATAGTGTATCTACTCCAATTGGTTTTGAAATAACAGAAACTAGTCCATGCTCTAGAGCTCTTTTATTTTTTAACTCAAATTCGGAATAACCTGTAACTATTACCACTTTTGCATTTTTGTCCATTTCTATTATTTGAGAAAATGCCTCATATCCATCAAGTTTTGGTATATTGCCATCCATCACCACCAAGTCTGGATGTATTTGCCTGTATTTTGATACTGCTTCTTCACCGTTTATAGCTGTTTGAACATTATACCTATTCACTTGTAATATTTCTACATACAAATCTAACAATTCTATATCGTCTTCTACAACCAGAATTGTTTTTGTCATATACTAGGTGTGATGATATTAAGATGTTATTAAAACCTCAGTCTGTATAATTTATTACATATTGATAATTAACTACCTTTCTATAATGATTATACGTATTAAACACAAGATTTCACAAAAACATATTATCTTAATTATTATTTTAAGATATGTGAAATTAAGAGGTTGTATTTATGAATAATTTAGTAAACAAGCAAAATCCAATTAAAATAGGATGGAATTCTGTTGTTTTTTTAATAGTTATTTTAGTCGCAATAACTCTAGTTTATCAGCTAAGGCCATTTCTGGATGATTCACAATTTTCTTGGATTTCTTTTCTAGCGTATGTAATTGTTCCTGGAGCATTAGTTGTATTTTCAATTATTCTTACCATCAAACTATACAAACAAAAACACTCTCAATCAAAAGCATTTTTACTTTTTACAATAGGAGCTTCATTCTGGTTTATAGCTGAGCAAATTTGGGCAGTATATGTATATGTCTATGACGCGGACCCATTTCCATCAATAGCCGATATTTTCTATATGGCTACATATCCATTCTTTGTTACTTTTCTTTTAATTTCTCTAAAACCGATACGAAAATCAATTACCAAAAAAATTTGGTTGTTTTCATCTGTGTTGTCATTTACATTTTTAATTCCGTCACTATTGGCATGTTATAATGCCTTAGAAGAAGCCGAAGGAGGACTAGATCCAATTTCCAAATCAATTGCCCTTGCATATCCCATATTGTCGTCATTCCAATTAGTTCCTGTCATTATTGGCATTATGTTTCTAGCAAAAAAAGGAGTAATCTATTCTTGGATGTTATTATTATTTGGATTTTTAATTTTTGTCGTATCTGACACATTCTATCTTTTTTCAGAACTAGATGGTTCATACTATGATGGACATCCAGTAGATTTGATGTATTTGTACAGTTTTATTTTGCTAATATTTTCTTTACATAATCGCTTAAAACTAGCAAATGATTCTAACAATAAAAATCAAGAAATGTTTTTCAGTGAGAATATTAAATTTGAAACAGTAACTAGATTCTGTATCCCGCTCACACTGATAATATTTTCTATGATTGTCATTATCTCTATGATTAGTATAACTTACTTTAATTCTGGAAAAGGATTTTCTATTGAAAATATTATGTTCGGAGTTATAACTATGCTTGCAGTATTTACTGTAATAATTTTTACAATTAACAAAAATCTAACTCAATTTGTTAAAATGAGAACACGTGAACTTGAAGAGCAAAAAAACAATCTAGAATATCTAGTTGAGGAAAAAATACAAGCTGTACTCAAATCAGAAAGACTCTCAGCAATAGGAGAGTTATCTGGACATTTAGCTCATGATTTGAGAAATCCACTATCTGTCATGAAAATGTCTATTGATTTGATAAAACAACATCCCGCAGATGCAAAAATCTCTGATAGTATCATCACTAAAAGACTTGATTTAATAGAAAAAAGCATTGATAGAATATCTCATCAAGTAGATGATGTGTTAGGTTATGTTCGAAATTCACCGCTAAAGTTGAGTACAATATCACTTAGAACAATAATTTTAGGATCAATTGATAAGGTTAATGTCCCACATGATATCACAATCACCGTTTCTGATTCAGATGCTATTCTTAGTTGTGACTCCATAAAGCTTGATGCTGTTTTTATCAATCTTATTGTAAATGCAATTCAGGCAATACCTCAAGGTGGTACCATTGAAATTCAGATCAAGTCAAACAATGATGATGTTATTATTGACTTTATAGATTCTGGCATAGGTATTCCAAAAGAATTCATGAATAAAATATTTGAACCACTCTTTACTACCAAGCAAAAAGGAACTGGATTAGGTTTGGCCAGCTGCAAAAATATTATAGAACAACACAATGGAAAAATTTCAGTTAAAAATAATCCTACCACATTCACAATTACCTTACCAAAAATATCTAAACTACCTACATCTATTTCACAGTGAAACTAGTTTTCTAAAGTTTTCTTAGTAGAGTAAATCTGCTTTTATCCGGTTCTATCTCCTCATGCATATTTACATTACTTACAATTCTGACTTTATAGTCTAGCCATCTTTTTTGCATATTTCGGAATTTTGAACTATCATTGATTTGTTTTTCTACTTCATCATATCTCTCACAATTCATAATGTATTTTCCTGCAACTCTATACATTTCAGAAATACCTTTTTCTAAAATATCGTCCTCTAGATAATTTAAAAGTTGATGAGTAAAAACAAAATCAATTGAAGAATCATCAAAAGGCAAATCTGTAACTGAAGATTTTTGAAAATCAAATTTGGAAAGTTTTTCTTTTGCAATATTTAATGCTGTGTCATTTAAATCTACACCATGAACCTCAAATGTTTCTGGAAATAGCTTCAAATCAATACCAGTGCCACATCCTATTTCTAATACACTTGTACAACGTAATGAAACAGCCAAATCCCTGACAAATTTTGCAAATTCCTCATTAAATTTAGATTCATTTTCAATTGCATATTTGTCCCAAAACTTCTTATCGTAATTCATAAAATATTTTCATATGTCTTGTATTTGATATTAATTGTTTAATGCTGGCACTTGCATGGAACAAGTTTTGTATCAAATGTGCAATCATGAGGACCATCTGATCTGTTATCCATTGGAATTTCTTTCATACAATCTTCATGACGACCTTTTCTACAAAACCAGCAAATCTCTTGTGTATTTCCAGTGGCACAATATTCCATGCTTATATCACTATATTTGTGGGTAAAAAGCTTCTTGGAAAATTAGATAAAAGTCAACCATGGCAAGAACCTTTCATCTTTTCCCATTGTAACATCTGAAAATGACTTTTGTAATGCTTTTGTAATTTTTCCCATTTTTGCATTTCCTATTACTACTTTATCAATTTGCGTAACTGATTTTACCTCTGCAGCTGTTCCTGTCATAAATATTTCATCTGCACAATACAAGTCATCTCTTTCAAGATCTCTTTCTATTATAAATCCACCATTTTCTTCAATGATTTGTATTACGCTATCTCTTGTAATTCCTTCCAGTCCTCCTGCTGAAAGTGGAGGCGTTTGAATAATGTCATCTTTTATGACAAAAATATTTTCTGCACTGCCTTCGGAAATTTTTCCCTGCAAATTTAACATTATCGCCTCATCATATCCATTCTCAAGTGCTTCTACTCTTGCCAGTGCAGCATTTGCATAGTTTGATGCTGCTTTTGCTTGCATTGGTTGCGATCTAGAATCTATCTTTATCCAACTTGAAACCTTACATTTTGCGCCGGAGAATTTTCCTGCCTTTCCTTCTCCCATACTCCACTCCCAACAAGCAATTGATACATCAACTTTGTTTGGAGTTGGTGTAAGACCCATTGTACCATAACCATAGTATGCTAGCGGTCTAATGTAGCATTCTTTTAAGCCACTAGCCTTTACAGTTTTAATAATCGCATCTGAGATCTCTTTTTTAGTAAACTGCATTTTCATAGAGTATAGTTTTGCTGAATTAAATAGTCTATCCACATGTTCTGCAAGTCGGAAAATCGCCGAACCATTCGGAGTATCATAACATCTAATCCCTTCAAAGATTGATGTTGAATAATGCAAGGCATGAGTAAGTACATGCACTTTGGCATCTTTGAATGGAACTAGTTTTCCGTTCATCCAAATTTTGCCAATTTCTTTCATAGGAGAGGGAAAATACTCTACTAATTTAAAGAATTATCTTTGGAATGGAACATTTTATGACAAATCTGGAAACTACATATTTGACAAAGCATGTTTTTTAGCATGGAATGGATTTCGGGTTTTATCGCAATTGCACTTTTAATAGTTGGTTTGGTTGGTCAGGCCTTTGAAATGAAAAAGATTAGACTAGCTATTTATCGAGATGAAGAACTAGCCTCAGCTAATATTTTTCTAAACAAGAAAAACTTCAAGTGGTACGCAATAATTGGTGCAGGCATGATTCTTTGGTATGCAGCTGAGCGTAGCTAAACTGATCTATATAGATCAGCTCTAAATACTAGAAAATCTAACTATACTTAACGCGTGTTTTTGGGTAACGCCGGACTAAGTCTAGATAACGGTCCATGAACAAACCCTTAATGGCGCTACAGGTGAAAACCCGTAACGCCACTTTCACTCAATTAAATAAAATTAATCTTAGATTTCTCTTTGTGAATTGCATTTATTGCTTTTCTAATGTTATCTTTAGAGTCTTCAACTACAATAATTATTCGTGAAGTCTCTTCTTGTGCATCCATATTCAGAATGTTTAGACCAGCTTCACCAATCTTTGCACTAGTCCTTGATGCTACTTGTTGCACTCTCCACATTTCATCGCCAATTAATGTAATTACTCCTCGGTTATATGTAATTGATGCAAGCGAATCAAATCCAAGAAAATATTTTTCATTTCTTTTGACATAATCTCCATCTAAAAATAATATTCTTGAAAATTCTACCCCATCTTTTGTAAATGGAGATAATATCACATATTCGCTATATCGCTTGTCTTTTTCTAGTGATACTAGCAATTTTTGCGCCGAATTTGTCTCAATTTTGAAAATTGCACAATTTTCTTTTCCAGTAACTATCTTAATTGGATGATCATTTCTACTATCTGGAATTCTCTTGATTATGGTAGTCTTTGATGGATCTCTCATATTTGTTACAATAATTGGCATATCTACCCCATTTTCCACAATCTCCTTTATTGCAATGGGATCCAAAATTTTCATTCCAAACATTCCTGCCAACCTTGCTTCATTATATGACAGTTGATCCACTTCAGTCAGTCCTGTTTCAACAATTTTCGGATCAGCAGATACTACAGAGCTGTCTTTTTCAAAGTCTATTCTGGTATCATATTTTTTATGAAATAATATTCCAAGATCGGCTGCAGTTCTATCAGAGCCTCCTCGCTCATACGTAGTAGTAATACCATCTGGAGTTTTACCTATAAAACCACCTATTGTAACTACCTCATTTTCTTCGACTAGTTTAGCTGTTTTATCTAAATTCTCTCTGGATTTTGCTGCAAGAAAATTTGTTGATTCTATATTATAATCTGTAATTATTGGCCAGTCATCATAACTTACTGCATCTGTTTTTATTCCATTACTTTTTAGAATGTAATTCATCACATGTGACATCAAAATTTCTCCTGAAAAAGCTAATGATCGTGAACGTATCTCTTCGGCAAATTCTTTTTTCTCAAGGGCTTCCTCTAATGCCTTTTCAGCCTTTTTTAGGAATAAGTCTATGATTTTTTGACAATCTTTTTTATTTTCTGAATTTACTAGTTCCAGAATTTTTTGATAGCATGATTTTACAGTATCTAAATTTGCTTTGGTTCCTTTTTCTACATTTCTTCCTTGCTCTAAAATCACATCTGTAAGTGAACATTTTTTTCCATTCTGAGTTGTAAGCGGTGCTGAGAAAACTGCGATAATCTTGGAATCTTTCTTTAAATCCTTAATTCTATTGACAATTAGTGGAATTGAAACACCATCAATACCAATTGCGCTTCCACCAAACTTGGCTACAACTAATTTCATAGTACTTTAACAAAAATAATTGGCTATCTATTAAGGATTGGATCAAATTTTGTCAAATCAATTTTTTGATTATATTGTATGCGGTAATTGCCCCTCTAGTTTCCAAGGGATTTCGTTTTTGCTCTAGTTTTTCTAAGATTAATTTATCTAATCTATTAATATCTTCAAAAACAAACCCCTCTTCTTTGGCATTACCTTCTTGCTCAAAATGCCCCTTTATTGGAATAAAAATTCCAGGCGTTCCATATGCTTTTGCCTCATCAATAGTTGATTTGCCTGCAAGAGATACTGTAACATCAGCTGCAAAAATCATCTCATGAAGATTATTTACAAATCCAAAATTCCTTAAATCTCCAAACTTTTTGCTCAGAGACGGTCCTGAAACAACTATTACATTTATGTCCTGATTTATTTTTGATATAGATTCTAGTGTTTTCTCAATTAGAAATACTCCTGCATCTGTTCCTCCTACTGAAATAACTATGGTTTTTTTATCAAAAGAGAATCTCTTTCTTAGTTCTTCTCTAGAAAAATTTATTTGTCTTACAATAGGTCCAACTCTTCTAATATTTCCTTCATCAGGACCGTTTTCTGGAATAATTACAGTGTCACATTTTTTCATAATCTCTTGCATTGATTTATTCATCTTTTTTTCAACAAATGATGTTATCCCATTTATGAAATTAGTTTGTACAATATCTGTAATTAAAACTGTAGGTATTTTTTTATTTTGAGCAACAGTAAGTGAAGCAAAATCCTCATCACTAATCACCAGTCTTGGATTATCTACTTCAATAATCTTTTTAGCAATTTTTTTACATCTTTTATAATATTGATAATAATTCCATAGCCATCTTGTTGAATTCTTTAGTATTCCATTTTCTACAATAAATTGCGGAGGAATGTATATGTCTTCAACTTTCCAATCTGGATTTTTTAGAATTTTTGCAGCTCCACTTCCTGTTACAAATTTTGTTGATATGTTTTCAAAATTGTTTGCAATAGCTATGTCTCTTGTTACATGACCTAATCCTATTGGACTAGAAAAAAAATCTAAATCGACCATTACTTGTACAAAATTCTGATCAAATTTCTAGATTGTCCCTTTCTCAAAGTTTAAATGGTTTTCATCAAGGAATGTTTCTGGGCTCATGGTCCAGATCGGTTATGACGTCGCCCTTACACGGCGAAAATCCAGGGTTCAAATCCCTGTGGGCCCATTTTTGTACCCAAAAAGGAAGTGGACCCAATTTTTCTAAATACTCAAATTATTTTTTACCCTAGAATAGTTCAAGCCCTGCCTGTTTTTGATAACAATTTTAGTGGGTCCCGTAACGTGGAATCAAAATATTTAACTTGATTCTCTAATTATCTTATATTCGTACAATGATTTAGATTTGATCAATGTTTAATTACAGCATGAATTTCATATTTTTCAATGACTAAAACAATACTATCAACAATAATGCTATCGACAATTCTTTTGACTTCTTTGATTGCCACATCTGGTATTCAAATTGCACATGCAGACACTGAAAACATTACAATTAGAAGTGATTCTTCTAACACGTTTCTAGCTGGTCCTGTAGGAACGCCATTTACTAACGTATTCACTGCAGCAGACTTTGCAGCTGCTAGTAGCGGTTCAAATGCATATGAGATAACTAATCATAATGCATGGGTTCCACATCTGTCAGTAGATCCAACTGGAAAGTACATTGGTGTTGCTAATGTTAATCCAAATCACTTTGGTCCAAACTTCCAACTCATTACTGCATTGTATGCAGTAGATTTTGAGATCACATCTGATTCTATTGATTCAGCTACATTGGATATTCACTTTTTGGTGGATAACAATTTAGGTTGGGTTGCTAGTCAAGGATTTGGCGGTGCCACTAATGAAGGTATTTTCATCAATGGACAGCCAGTTGTAGGAACTACACTTCCAATTAATGTATGTGGCTTTTGCTCAGAGCATTCATTTACAGGTCTAGATATTTCGGGATTGGTAAATCCTGGAACTAATACATTGTATGTGTATGCTTCTGATTACGGTCAACCATCTGGTGTTCAATACCTTGCCAACATATCTGTAGAATCAACATCAGTGATTCCAGTAGAAATTGACATCAAACCAGGAAGTGACGAAAATCCAGTTAACACAAAGAGTCAAGGAGTAATTCCAGTAGCTGTTTTATCAACTGCAGACTTTGATGCAATTGATATTGATGTGTCCACAGTAACATTTGGACCACTTGGTGCACCAGAATCTCATGGTACAGGACACATTGAAGATGTAAATGGAGATGGTCTAAATGACTTGGTTCTTCATTTCAAGATTCAAGAGACTGGAATAGCAAAGGGCGATACTGAAGCAACTCTTACTGGTGCAACATTTGATGGAACTGCAATAGAAGGCAGCGACATCATCAGAACAAATTAGGATTCTTTCCTTTTTTCTTTTATTTTTTCAAATTTTACGTTAATTTGCGTCCATTTTATTGCCCATAATGGTGATAGAGTCCCTGTGGGCCCATACACCATCATGGGACTAAAATAGGGATTTGGAAGCTAAATTTAGGAATTTAAGAACAGTTTGTATGGAAGAGATTACTTTAACTTCCTTTTAGATTAGAATTTTATCATTAATGATCTTGATCATAAATTTTATCAATTACCACACAAACCAATAATATGGAAATACAATCTGCTGCAGAAAAACTTTTGAAGTTAAGTCCTTCTGTAAGAGTAGTTAGTGTTTGTGATCTTCAAGGAAAGTTGATTTTCTCGGAACGTTCAAAGAAAGTAAAAATTCTTGTATCAAAAAATCAAAGCCTAGCATCACTAAAAGCTGCTGCTCGTGACTGGAAACAACGAAAAAAACTACTTCGAACGCTTGGATCATGCAAATACGTCGTAGCTGAATATGATACAGTTAAAAGAATAGTAATGCCTGCTGGTAAGAATCATATCTTGTATGTGACTACTACTGCTGCATTTGATCACAACAAAGTAATTCGTAAAGTACGTTCTTTCAAATAAAACAAATCTTAAATTTTTCTTATTTTATTTAAAATATGATTTTGTATTTAATTCAATAGTATAACAAATCTTGATGATATTTTATGGTCTGTACAGATCACTTTATGAAGCGCTTACCAGTTCCTCTGCCAGAACTTACCCACATCCCTTTACCTGATGGTCGCTGAGATGTTGTATCAATATCTCCAAACTTAATTTTACTCGTACCTCTTCCTACAGAAATGTAATTATTTTTTGATTCTTCTTTTCGTTTTTCTTGTAAGTTTTTAAATTCAGCACCAGTCCAATTATCCTCTTCTTTTTTAGCAATTCTTCTTGATGTTCCTCTTCCACCTACACGTACATAATTTTCGCCCATTTGATTTCTCTGAATGTGATATGTCTTTGTTGCTAATAAGATTTATTCTTACATCTAATCAAAAGATTGTCTATCATAATCTATTACATATGTAGATCTTAAAACACTTAAAGTACAATCTTTTAGAAATGATTCTTTTCCATACGTATATTCCCTGAGGAATGAATAATTTTGCGCATAAATCACATCATTTTCTTCATGAAGGCAAAATCGTAGTAATAGATTGATTGTATTTGAAATACTCCAAATTTTGTTATCTTTATACGACAATTCCTTTTGTAACAATTGAATTTCCTCATAAACGTGATCAGGGAAAATAATTGTGGCATATTGTATATTTTGAGACATTATACAGTCTTTAAAAAAATGATATATTACAACTAATTAGCTGTGATGATAATTTTTTAGCAATGTTGTGAAACCATTATTTTGTATAATATCTAAAGATGGTTGATAATGACAAAAAATGGAAAAGACATTCGAGAATATTTAGAAAAATTCCAAAATGATGTATCATTAGGATTTGAAGAATGTAGTCACAAATATTCCAAAAATGGAACTAGTTCATGTATAAAATGTGGTAAAATGAAATCACAATAATTTTTCACCAAATTCATGATCCATTAATGGAATGGAATCCATATGATGTAACCACATACGAAATAATTGGTACAAACAAGGACTAACTTTACAATTCAAATGATTTTTGTTTCAATCCGAAAGTGATTCGATTCTTCCCTTGTACTTTTCTTTATACAGTGTTCTACAAGAAGTACAGCAAAAAAATCTTTCAAAATTCGCTATTTTGAGAACATGTGGTTTGTCAGAGATTGGACCTTTACACAGATCACATGTCATTTTTAGAATTATGTCTTTGGTTATTTTCACATTATGTTTCTTTGTTGATTTTGCCTTTATGTTCTCAAGACGTTTTTCAGTCTTGTTTTCAAGCATTCCAAGATCAATTATTGGAGAAACTGATTTTATCAGTCCCACATTGACCAATCTTTCATACCTGGCTTGAACAGTGGGTGTGCTTATTTTGATTTCACGAGATATCTGTCGAAATGATTTTCTTCCATCTTTGATTAATGATTCAATTATTGCAATATCTATATCGTCTGGCTGAAATGGCACCAAATAAGTTATTTTTGAGAATATTTATGATTTTACAATTGTAAAGTTAAGTATTCAAGTATGTGACACAACATTACCAAGTTATGTCAAACTCTGTATTTGTCAAAAAGTCTGGCGTTATTCTTGCATTTGTCTTGTTTTCATTTATTTTTCTTGGAATAATTTTTTCATTAACTAGTGATCTTACTGTAAAATCTGAAAGTGAGTTTTCGTATCCGTCTTGGTTAGTCATTGCATATGTTGCTGGCCTTTCAATGATTATCTTACCCTGTACACTTCCACTAGTATTCATTATAATTCCATTAAGCATGGGAAAAGGATACAAAAAGGGTTTGAGTATGGCCCTATTATTTGGCGCAGGACTTGTCACAACCATAACTTTGTACGGTTTGGGTGTTGCAACTATTGGAAAAACAGCATCACTTGATCAGTTCTCCACAATAATGTTTTTGATAGCTGGGATTGCAGGATTTGTTTTTGGTTTATCGCAACTAAAATTGATTACAATCAAAATGCCAACATATTCCAAGACACCTAAATTTATCCAAAATAGAGGCGAATATGTAAAGTCGTATCTGATGGGAGTTTTACTTGGTAATGCAGGAGTCGGATGTCCAAATCCAATGTTTTACTGGCTATTAATTTACATCGCAGGAACTGGAAGTTTGGAGATTGGCTCATCACTAGGTCTTGTGCATGGTGTTGGAAGAGCAATACCGTTGATTTTGTTTTCACTTCTTGCCGTACTTGGAATAAATGCAACCAAAGGATTAACCACAAATAGAATTAAAGTAGAAAAAATCACAGGATGGATGCTTGTTATGATTGGTGCATTTTTAATAATTAACGGTCTTCCTGGAGGACATAACTGGTATGAAAGTACTATAGTGCATATTGGTTGGAACAATCTGGTATCCATGGTAGGATTGCCTGTTGAATTTCACATAGGACAACACATTCATCAAAATCCATATAATTTTATCATGCCACCTGATCTTGTTCCGATAATATTTTCCGGATTGATAATATTTCCAATAATGTGGTATTTTATTAATCAAAAAAAGAAGGTGATACTATGAAAGATCCAGTATGTGGCATGGAGATTGATGAAAAACATGATTCTATAGAACATAAAGGCAACAAATACTATTTTTGCTGTGCTAGTTGCAGATGGGCTTTTGAGAATAATCCTGATCAGTTCACAGAGTCATGAAAGTACAAGTTCTTACCACCCCTGGATGCTCAAACTGTATTGTTCTTGAGAAGATATTAGACCAACTAGGCATAAGATATGATCTGATTGATGTAACTGAACAACCAGAATATTTAGAAAAATACCCAATATTTACAGCACCTGGATTAGTAATTGATGGAAAATTAGAGTTTACAGGTATTCCTAAAAAAGAAGATCTAAAAAAGTTCTTCTAGTTTCACTAATGTTTTTTACTCTGGATATGATGATATTTTCAAATGACTGATTATTCTACAAATGAAAAAATTATCCTTGTACAATATGCAATTAAAAAATATGAAAATGAAGAAACTGTAATTGAGAAATTAAAGACAATTTTATCAGAAAAAGACATTCAAAGAAATATTGACACATTAATTGGAACACAGCGAGTACGAAGAATAGGACCGGAAATACTACAAAACAATGAAAGCCATACTGAAATTCCTGATCTGCCAGATAATCTAAAGCCAATAGTTGAGCAACTCTAGACTTTGGAAATTCTTTTTAACATGATACCAAGAAACCCTATGAGGTAAATTGTTCGAAGAAATCTTTGGTCAAATTGGTGATTTTATTCCTGTTATCATTGCTGGATTTGGATTAACACTTGGAATTCAACATGCTTTTGAAGCAGATCACATAGCTGCAGTATCTACACAGATCACAAATTCCAATACCGTTCAATCAAAAAAACAACTTGTCAAATTAGGTTTTACAAAATCATCATTACTTGGTGCAGTTTGGGGAGCTGGACATACAACTACTTTACTTCTTGTTGGCTTGCTAGTTTATGGTTTTACATTTACACTACAAAAAGAAGTTTTTTCTGGATTTGAGTTTTTAGTTGGATTGATGTTGATATCATTGGCAATTACAAGAATTACAAACAAAAGCATTCTAAAAATTAAGCATAGACATCCTCATACACATAAAGACGGCTCAATTCATTTTGATGAACACAATCATGATGACAAGAATCACTCACACAACCATAGATCGTATCTAATTGGAATGATTCATGGCCTTGCTGGAAGCGGAACACTAATTGTTATGACTTCTGGAGCGATTCATAGCCTAACAACAGCTTTGATGTTCATTGGCATATTTGGAATAGGCTCAATTATTGGAATGTCCCTAATTGGAGGATTGATAGGTATTCCATTTGGTTTATCAAATAATATCAAAGCCAAAGCAATAATGCGATACTTGACAGGCTCACTTAGCTTTGTCTTGGGCATGACAATTGTATATCAAATTGGAATTATAGAAAATCTATTTAGATTCTAAAATCCTCGTAGTCCCTCAGGACGCATAATCTCTGGGTGCTGTTTCATCCATTCTATTTTGTTTAACATCTCTTGTTTGTCTTGTGGAAATGTGCCCTTGATTGTATATGCGTTTGAGCCGTGATTTGCCCTGAAGACTATCTCTTCTTTTGTTTCTATCTGGCTGATTAAATCATATAACTCTTCTAGAGATTCATCATCATTGATTTTAATAAATGGCTCTCCAAACTTTTCCATAAATTCTTGTTTTATTCCATTTTCTAAATAAAGAGTCAGTGCTCCTACATAATGAGGAGAACAAGCGTTAATCACTTCTGCAGTTCCTTTGATGTGTTCTTTGGAATAAGTTCTTCCACCCAATCCCAAAATTATCATACAAGACATGATATAGCCCGCATCTTTTGCCTTGTTGACTGATTTGGCAATTGTTTTTGCAATTGCTCCTTTTGTTACTTTTTTTAAAACAATATCTGAACCACTTTCAATTCCCAAGTAAAGCATATCCAATCCTGCATCATGCATTTTCTTTAGTTCTTTTTCAGTTTTCTTTAAAATATTCATAGGCATTGCATAACAAGAGATTCTCTCCAGACCTGGAAACTTTTCATAGAGATATTTTACAATTTTTACCATATACTCTGAATCAAGATTTAATGCATCACCGTCTGCCAAAAAGATTTTTCTCGTATCAGGTAATTGTTTTGCCATTAGATCGATTTCAAATTTTACTTCATCCCATGGTTTTTCTGAATACTGTTTTGATCTATACATGTCACAAAAAGAACACTCGTTAAACGAACATCCCAATGTTACTTGAAAAATTAATGATCGTGCCTCTGAGGGAGGTCTATACAGTGGAGCATCATAGTTTAACATCTAGTTCACATGAATTGCTTGATTATGTTTTTTATACTTTCTAATCCTGAGAATCCCGTAATGTCTTTTAATTGAGAAATACAAGAATTTTCTGACTCATGGCAAATGATCCTGATTCCAAAAGACTTCTCTGGTTTGTTTTTGCAGGCTCACGAGGAGGACTAAATCGTCTGCGAATCATATCAATCCTAAAGAAAACACCGCTTAACACAAATCAACTAGCCAAGGAAATGGGTCTTGATTACAAGGCTATTCAGCATCACATTAAAGTTCTTGAAAAAAACAATATGGTCACAAAAGTTGGGGAAAAATACAGCATTATGTATTTTATATCTGCATTTTTGGAAGCAAATATGGAGTCACTGGAAGAAATTGAAGGAAAACTGGATAAAAGTAAATAAAAGATCAGGAGATGCTTCTCTCTAAATGGAATCTAACTCTCTAGTGTTGTCTGTTGTTTCAATTATCAATATGATCGTCCTTGGTGTCTTGATTTGTATTTTTGGAAAAATGTATGTCAAGACAAGAGCGCAGCTTCCATTAGGCATGATTGTTGTTGCAGGCATGTTGTTTCTTCATAATGTTATTGGGGCATTTGCATATTTTTCAATGGATCAAATTTTTTCATATGAAATATTTCCATACATGTTAGGAGTAGGCATTGCAGAACTTGCAGGATTGTTGATATTTCTAAAGATTACTTTGGACTAGTTTAATTGTAGTGGATAATTACTGATTTTATGTTACAAAAATATCACAAATATTTTATGCTAAACAAAAACATTCTTGTTGCTTTTGGGGCATCAATTATAATATCTGCAATTGTTGCTCATTTATTATCTGAGCAAGCAGACTATCTTAATACCACTTTTACACTGTTTGTAGATTATGTAGTTTATTTTTCTGTATTTGGTGGCTTGTATTATCTGGATAATCGAAAAAAATATCTGCATGAATCTGATAAATCAAAACTAAAACATGATCTAATTAAAATTATAACTTCACTTGGAATAGCTGAAGTTGTTTATACAATAATAAGATGGTTCTTGCAATATTATTTTCTAAACATAAACTATGATGCATATATTGCTTCTATTTCATCACAAATTATATCTACAATAATTTACTTGATAGTAGTTAATCTGAGTGTAAAAATGACGAGGTTGTATAAAGATGGGAATTAGCGTGTATGTGGATGGCTCTGGCGGTCCTAATGGAGGATTTGGCTATTTTGTAAAAGAGACAGGTGAATCTTTTTATGAAAAAAAACCGGAAATCACAAACAATCAGGCCGAATACATGGCAATTATTGCAGTACTGAAAAACTTGGATTATGAAGAGATTACAATTTTTAGCGATTCAAAAAATACAATCTCTCAGCTAAATCATGAATTTGCAATAAACAACGAAAAACTACGCGAACTTGCGCGTGAGGCTTGGTCCTTATTTGGAAAATTTTCTAAAATTACTCTATTATGGGTTCCACGAAAAGAAAATTTGGCAGGAAAAATGTTAGGAAGCTAAAAAACATAGATCGGAAATTTCTATGAATAACTTTATTATACAAAATCTTTAGTCCAAATTAACGTGGTCGAATCCGTCTTTCTCTCACCAAAATCCATAGCAATTATCGGTGCATCTGACAAACGAGGTAGTGTTGGAGCAACCATTACATCAAATATTATGAACGGCTTCAAAGGTATCGTTTTTCCTGTCAGTCCTACAAGACCAACCGTATTTTACAAAACAGCTTACAAGAGTGTCTTGGATATTCCAAAACCTGTTGATCTTGCAGTAATTGTAATTAACAATCTTTTGGTTGCAGATGTTTTAGAGGAATGTGGCAAGAAAAAAGTCAAAGGAGTCATTATCATCACTGCTGGATTCAAAGAAGTAGATGAAGAAGGAGCAAAAAGAGAACAGAAACTAAAAGATATTGCTAAAAAATACAAAATACAAATCATTGGCCCAAATTGTCTTGGAGTAATGAATCTTGATCCAAAAACGATGATGAATTCTACATTTCTTAAAGTCACTCCAAAGTCTGGCAAAATTGCACTAGTATCTCAAAGTGGTGCAATATGTGCAGCACTAGTTGAAGATGCTAGTGCACAAGGAATTGGATTTTCTGCAGTAATTAGTATGGGAAACAAAGCTGCAATGAGTGAAGTTGATATTCTAAAAATGTTAGCAGATCACAATCAAACCAAAGTAATTGTAATGTATCTTGAGGATATGGGCGATGGTCAGGAATTTCTCAAAGTTTGTAAAAATATTACTAAAAAACTCAAAAAACCAGTCCTTGTTCTAAAGTCTGGTCGCAGTCCTGAAGGCGCCAAGGCTGCAATGTCTCATACTGGTGCCTTGATGGGTTCTGATGAAATCTATGATGCTTTGCTAAAGCAATCAGGCGCAATTCGTGTTGATACAATGGAAGAACTCTTTGATTATGCAGTTGCATTTTCAAAACAACCACTTCCTTCCGGCGGCGATCTTGTAATTGTATCTAATGCTGGTGGACCTGCAATCATATCCACTGATGCATGCTCTAAACTTGGAATTAAAATGGCAAACATAGATACCATTCGTAAAAAAATTGATGCTGTAATACCTCCTTGGGGAAGCTCACGCAATCCTGTAGATATCGTAGGTGATGCTGATTTTAATAGATTCAGTAATGTTTTGGATCGTGTATTGGCACATCCTAATGTAGGCTCTGTAATCTCAATGTGCACTCCATCTGGAACTTTGAACTATGATAAATTAGCCGAAGTAATAGTTGCAATGTCAAAAAAATACAAAAAGACAATGCTTGCAAGCTTGATGGGATTAGATGAAGGAATCACAAATAGAGAAATTCTAGCTACAGGCGATGTTCCATATTATACATATGCAGAAGGATCAATTAGAGCACTTGCTGCGATGCTCAAGTTTTCAAACTGGACTAAAGCACCGGAAGGAAAAATTCCCAAATTCAAAGTTGACAAACTAAAAGCCAAGAAAATTTTTGATAAGGTCAAAAAAGAAAAACGACCAAATCTTTTGGAAGAAGAAGGACAAGAAGTTCTCAAAGCATATGGATTACCATTGCCAAAAAGTGCACTTGCAAAAACAGAAGCAGACGCCATAAAAATTGCAAAGCAAATAGGTTACCCTATAGTTATGAAGATTGCATCACCGCAAATTATTCACAAGTCAGATGCTGGTGGTGTCAAAGTAAATTTAGCAAATGATTCAGAAATCAAAGAGGCATTTAAAATAATAATTGCAAATGCCAAAAAATACAACAAAAATGCCGAGATAAAGGGAGTTTTAATTGTTGAAATGATTAAAGGCGGTAAAGAGTTGATTATCGGTTCTAAATTAGAGCCTGGATTTGGTCCTGTTATCATGCTTGGAATGGGTGGAATCTACGTTGAGGTTCTCAAAGATGTTACATTCAAACTTGCACCAGTCACTGATAAAGAAGCAGACGACATGATTACATCTATCAAAACACAAAAAATACTACAAGGAGTACGAGGTGAAAAGCCATCTGATATCTCAAAGTTATCTGAATGCATTCAGAGATTATCTCAACTAGTTACTGACTTTACAGAAATCAAAGAACTTGACATGAACCCTGTGTTGGTAATGGAGAAAGGCAAGGGCTGCAAGATTCTCGATGTCAGAATAGGACTATGATCGTAGTTTACTCGTAAATTTTTATTTATACTGTTTTAGAATATTTATACAACCTAAAGTAAATCTCAATGTGGCAAACGTTGAGAAGTTTAAGACCATAAGAACAGGCGAAGATTATATCCAAAGCCTGAGAGGAAGAGATCTCAAAATTTACCTTTTTGGCGAACTAGTAAAAGAACCAGTAGATCACCCAATGATTAGACCATCAATTAATGCAGTAGCTGAGACATATGACTTGGCTGTACGAGAAGAGGAACTTGCTTCTGCCAATTCATCAATTACTGGATTAAGAGTTAACAGATTTTTACATATTGCAGAAAGTGCACAAGACCTAGTTTTACAAAATAAAATGCAGAGAAAACTAGGACAAAACACTGGAACATGTTTCCAGAGATGTGTTGGAATGGATGCACTGAACTCTTTGCATTCTACTACATTTGAAATTGATGAGAAACACAAAACCAATTATCATAAACGATTTTTAGAATTTGTAAAGATGGTTCAAAAAGAAAATCTTGTCATTGGCGGTGCCATGACTGATCCTAAAGGGGACAGAAGTAAGGGACCAGCAGAGCAAGATGATCCTGATTTGTTTACTAGAATAGTTGCCAAAGACGATAAAGGAATCTATGTTTCAGGAGCTAAAGCACATCAGACTGGCTGCATCAACTCACATTGGATTATTCTAATGCCTACAGTACGATTAACAGAAAACGACAAAGACTGGGCTGTTGTTGGTGCAATTCCTGCAGATGCTAAAGGTGTGACTTACATCTATGGAAGACAATCATGTGACACTCGAAGCATGGAGGAAGGAACCATTGATGATGGTAATGCAAAATATGGAGGACAAGAAGCTCTGATGATTTTAGATAGAGTGTTTATTCCATGGGATAAAGTGTTCATGCATGGTGAATACGAATTTGCAGCAATGCTAGTTGAGCGCTTTACTTGTTATCATAGACGTAGCTATGTCTGCAAGACTGGATTAGGTGATGTCTTAATTGGCGCAGCAGCCACCATAGCTGACTATAATGGAATACCAAATGTATCTCACATTAAAGACAAACTTATTGAGATGACTCATCTTAATGAGACAATTTTTGCTGCAGGAATTGCATCATCGCATCAGGGGCACAAAATGAAATCAGGTGTGTATCTTAATGATGATATGCTTGCCCAAGTTTGCAAACACAACGTAACTAGATTCCCATATGAAATTAGTAGATTGGCACAAGACATTGCAGGTGGATTGGTAGTAACATTACCATCTGAGAAAGACTTTAGACATCCAGTAGCAGGACCATTACTTAAAAAATATCTTAAAGGTCGAAAAGGCGTTGATGTTGAAAACAGAATGAGAGTACTTAGACTAATTGAAAACATGACACTAGGAAGAAATGCTGTTGGTTATCTTACTGAATCAATGCATGGAGCTGGTTCACCACAAGCACAAAGAATACAAATTCAGAGACAGATGCAAATTGGATACAAAAAGAATCTTGCAAAAAACCTTGCAGGAATTACAAATGACATTGAAAAACCAAATGAGCCATCTGATTATTTCAATCGTGTCTTTAAGACCAAAGAATCTCTTCTCTAGTATTTCTGCAAACCAGTACTGAGAATCATACTCAAGTATACTTTTTAATTTTATAAAACAACATTGCCGGTGCTACAAAATACATTCCAATATTGAGCAAAATCACACCAATTCCATATCCAATAATTTCTTGCTCTGATTCAGCTGCTGACATTATAGATAATGATGATATCATTGGAGCGATTCCAATCTTTACAATTTCTTTGAATGCTGGATTGTCTCTTTCCATATCAGCAATTGTTGGTGAGAATGAATAATACAATTGATTAAATCCAGTCATAAATGAAGCACCCATTGCAGTACTCATCACTTTGTTGTCTCTGATCTCTCTGAGCAATTGTACTTGTGGAGCAAGTTCAGATCCAAATACTGCAGTAGCAATCAGACATCCACCTTTATTGTTATCAGAACTTACATCATCAGTAATGGTATAATTCCAAAATTCTTGTATTTCATCAAGCTTGTAATTTTCTGATTGTTCATTTAATTTATCTTCAAGTTCTTTTTTCTGCTGAGTTATTTCCTGTGGAATTTCTTGTGCAGAAACTGGTTTGGTATCTATTATTCCTGTTTCTGCTTCTTTTCTGCTCTCTTCTATCTCTAGCTGTGTGTATACTTTACTTTGTTCAACTAGTTTTTCATATCTATCAGTACCATTATACGTCCAAAGAGGATCTAAATACAAATTTGCACAAGTTCTTGATTCTATTGAGTGATGATGATGTTCAAAAAAATCATCACCAGTCAATTGATACAACTGATAATTTTCCTCACACCATTCTATCCCATTTTGAGTTAACCCACCATCTGCAAAAAATGGTGTTGCTGCATATGCAGTGTTAACTAGTAGTAATGAAAGAATAGCAAGATATTTCAAACACGATTTTTATTTTCTAGTAATTCATAAACTATTCTACTCTTGAAACTGATAATTTCTGAGAATCCTTTTTTAGTAAATTTAGCTTTAATACACCACACAAACAGGGCGATCTAGTGCATTTATTTTGAAAAGCACTATGTGAACCTGTTTGTACTTTGAGAAAATTATTTTTGGTCTTCAGAATCTTTCTTTGGCTCTTCTGCTTCAGAGAGTTTACTTTCTTCGTGTTTAGAATACACATTATCTTTTTCTAGTTTGTCTAATTCTGGAATATTTACAGATGATTCTATTTGCGAATCATTTTGATTAAACGGATCCTGCAAACTCAATTCTTTTTCATTTTTCTTTTTAGACATTTGCTTTACAACCATAATTCCTATGACAATTACAATTATGATGTAATTCATCGGAGGTTTCAATAGCTGAGTGACATAGCCTATTTGTGGAATTGTATAGGCAACTTTACCGATATACTCTTCTTTGGTAATTGGAAAGTCTGTTCCTGGAATTGATGCTGGATTTGCATCTCCCTTTGTTCTGATTGTTTTAGGTTCATCATCAATAATTGCTGCAACTCTATGTACAATTACTCTATCATGTCCTGACGGACGATTAAAGACAATGATATCTCCAACTTGAATGTCTTCAAATGGCTCATGTCCTTGAACAATTAACACATCATACACTTGTAAAACTGGAATCATACTTCCACTGGCTACTACATAAAATGGATTTTGCGTCCCAAATGCAACTTGCAGACCAACCCAAATTACAACTACTCCAATAGCTACAATCATGATATCTTTGAGTATTCCTTTTGACATGATTTTTTTGTTCAACTTGATTAATCGCCTATAGTTTGATTGATTAAATTTATCTGCACTTATTGTAGCTTACTGCCACACTCTTCACAGAACTTGGAGCCTTCTTTATTTGAAAATCCACAATTTGTGCACTTTCCTGATTGAGCTGCAACTACTGGACTTCCTAAGAGAATCACTTCTCCTACTTTTCTTATGCTATTCCATGGGATGCTGCCTTCGGTTCCATCATTTTTTATAACTAACAACACTACTGATTGATTCGAATCTATTCCAACTTGTTTTGCCTTTCCAATTTTTTTTGCATTTTCATCATATACTGCCAATCCTTCAATTGAGCTAACTGCTGTAGCTGGGCCTGGTTGTGTAGCAGGTGTAATTTCTGGTTTTACTTGTACAGGTTCAGGTTGTGAGATTTGTGTAGTTTGACTTGTCTCTAATGGCTTTGCACTTCCAACTTTAACTGTTTCATTTTGTTTTCTAAATTCTCTATATTCTGCTATTACTGCACTACATGAATTACAAATGTATTGGCCTTTTTCTGCAAGAATTAAATTTTCTGCAACTTCTTCATTTGGATTTTCATAATTAATTTTTGGAGGGCCCTCAAATTCTTTTTCACATGTATTGCAAAAATGTTTAGTAATTTTCTGACTATCTAATCTGCCAATTGGCGCCAAAAATAGATCTGGACCTCCTAGATTTCCTTTCATTTGTTGCTGATCATTTACAGTTGCCATTACATAGCCGCCAGATCCTCTTAATTTTTTAAGTCTAAGTTCACTACTCATATCTCCGTTTTATTGAAACGACATTTAAGTATATATCACTAAATCTATTTTTCGATTTTTCTTTTCCAACAAAAAATATGGTGTTAATTGTGGTGAACATTTTTAGGTATGTTCAATAAATTACAGTCATTATGGGAATAACAGAAATTTCAGATACAAAATCTTGGGAAATCAATGTAATTCAATCTGATATGCCAGTGTTTGTTGACTTTTGGGCCCAATGGTGTGGTCCATGTAGAATGGTAGGTCCAGTAGTAGAAGAACTGGCAAATGACTATCAAGGCAAAGTAAAATTTGTCAAAGTCAATGTAGATGAGGCCAATGACTTGGCAGCAAAATACAATGTCTTTAGCATTCCAACCTTGATTATCCTTAACAAAGGCGCAATAATTAGTCAGCAAGTTGGTGCAGCATCAAAAGAGTCATACAAAAATATGATTGATAGAGCATTACAAGCATAAACCATTAGTACATTTTTCTATTTTTTGATCCTAAAGTAATTAATATTCCAAAAGTAAAGCATGGGTATGTCATTTGGTGAAGTAGATACACTAAACATGCTATTTGACAAACTGCAAAGTTTGTTTGATGATTCTCAAGGGTACTATGAATCGTTTCTTGATACCAATAACATGTACAAAAAAGGTCTGCTAAGTGACAAAGAATTCTTTCAAAAACTAGGCGATTATGTTGTAGCTTACTCTGCATTGGAATTTTTAGCAATCAAAGTTATCTTTGAGATGAAAAAATCTCGCGGGGCAGGTTCAGGCAATACTCAATCTCCGGGGTTAATGCCGGGAATGGGACAACCTGGAATGATGGCTGGAATGGGAATGCCAAGATCTGGCACTGCACAAAATCCTGTTGGTGGTCCTCCAGGTATTGTATCTGCACAACAAGCATTTGGTGATGTTGGGACTTTGCCCTCACCTGATCCAGCATTAATGCCAAGAAGAAATATTCCATCTGGTGGATGCACATCATGTGGTGCATCATTAAGACCAAATGCAAAATTTTGCACAAAATGTGGCACTAGAGCATAAAATTTTAATCCTGTGTTGTACCGCATTCAGGACAGAATTTTGCTGTATTTGATAAAGTTGTACCACATTCAGAACAAAACTTTCCATCAGAACTAGCTTCTGAAAATGCATTTCCATAAATATTTGAACTTTTGACAGCACCTGATGGCTCATATTTGTCATCATCAATTAAAATTGGTGCAAAGTCTTGCTCTACCATAAATGTCAGCATTCTTGGAAGTGTATTGTCTTTGTTTTGAGGATCTGGAACCGTATCACCTAACCAAAATGCAAATCTCATCAAAGTTAGTTCTGGAGTAGAAAACGCAAGGGTATGTTTTGACATGTATTCTTGCGCAGCTTTTTTTCCATCAAAAACCTTCATGGAAATTTGTAATCTCTGTTTATGTATAATAGTTTCTGGAAAAATTATTAATGGACCGGGGGGGAATTGAACCCCCGACATCCTCGTTGCGAACGAGGCGTTATACCACTAAACCACCGGCCCTTCCATTACATCTCAGAGTTGTGTTTTTATTCATTTTCTAATGAAAATCTTAACGCAATTCAAAGAAAAAGAGTTTAGAATTTCTTTCTAATGGCATGAATTACAACAGCAGGAGCTACAAAATACATTCCTAGATTTAGTATAATCAAGGTAATCCCATACCCTAATACCGATTCTTCTGAATCCATATCAACATAGTTTAGAACTGAAAGCGAGCTAATCATAGGCGTGATCATAATCTTTACCATTTCCTTTAACACTGGATTTTCTCTCTCATAATCAGCTATTATGGGACTAAATGAGTAATAAAATGAATTGAATGAATTCATAAAACTAGATCCTGATTCAGTATGTAACAATTTACTATCTCTGATCTCTCGTAGTTGTTGTACTTGTGGTGCAAGCTCAGAGCCATATGTTGCAGTAGCTATCAAACAACCACCACCTTTTGATTCAGGTACACTCTGTGTAAATTCCTTTGGAATTATTCGGTATATTTTTCCATTAGATAATGATACAATATACAAAAATCCATCTGGTCCTTCTTCAACATCTGTAATTGCACCAAAGTTAACTCCAAACAAAATCTCTTCATTTGATTCGTCAATGTTTAGTGTATTGTCTTGAAGATATGGTGAATTAAAAACAAATCCTGTTCTATCTTCATTTAGTTCAAGACGATAAATATTTCCATTATTACAATCACCAACAAAGACTCTATTTGTTTGTGCAAATTTTTCTGATGTGCTAAATGCAATTCCAGTAGGGCAAACTGGTTTTTCCCATACAAATTCTGGATTACTATACACAAAATCTCCATATTTTGGCAATGAATCAATTCGAGTTTGATTATTTGTAATGCCCATTATCTCAACCCAACCACTGTTAAAATTTTCTGGCACCAGATTAATCTCGTCATTTGAATCATCTCCATTTTCAGTATCCCATAGATTTCCAGTTGCTGGATCTACTGTTAATCCAAAACTGTTTCTAATTCCCATTGCATAATATTCTCCTGATGGATCTATTCTGAGAATTACACTGGTATCGTTTTTCCAACCAGCATTATCTCTATTTTGTAGTCTGCCGTAATTTCCATTATCTCCAATCACTGCATATGTCTGCCCGCCAAAGCTAGTCATTGCACCTCCGTTGTGATAAAACTTATCACTAGGTAATGTCTTGAGCAATACTGGATTCACTAGTTTTTTACCATCCCAATCATATCGATAAATTCTATTTTCAATTGCCTTTCCTGCATCAGAATCAGCCGCTGTAAAATAGACATACACTTTGGAGCCATCAGATGTAATTCCAAGCATTCCTCTCTCCCCATCTTTTGCAACAGATACATCCAAAACAGGCTCTGGCTGCAAAACTCCATCTCTTACCAGCCTAACTATTCCGTCATATCTTTGCAGTACCAAAATATCGTCTCCAAGAAAAGTCATGGTAGTTGGGCTATTTGGAATGCCTTCTGCTACAAATTGTTCAACTATATAATTTTCATCAAAAACTTGAGGTAATGACTGGTCATTGGTGTGTTCTGCAAATACATGTGGGATAATTCCAATAAAAATAACCGTACATACCAAAAGTAAAACTTTCATAAAAAAATTATAATTTTCAAACTAGTTAAGTCTACTGAGTTTTTACTGCATATTTTCTTACATGATATCCTCAACGCATAATAGACTGCAAGATATCAAAAATTTCTGATGACGTATGACACCGTGATCACAAATTCGCACATAATTTTGCCTCAGGGAATGCTTGATAAAAACATCATAATTGATGAGGGAAAAGTTGTCGGTTTTACAAATGATATTCCTGCATGTGATAATAAAATAAATGGAAATGGTCTAATCTCAATACCTGGTCCAATAGACACCCATGTTCACTATGGAGTTTATTCTCCAATTGATAAAGCTGCAAAAACTGAATCACATGCAGCAGCTATTGGCGGAATAACAACCATGATGAGAATGCTGCGACTTGGAAGTTCATTTAAAACTTCACTGCCAGATCAACTAGATGTTGCGTCAAAAAATCATTACATCGATTATGCAATTCATGCATCTATTTTCACACCAAAACAAATTAGTGAAATGCCTTACTGTATTGAAAAAGGAATTACTTCATTTAAAATTTACATGAATCTTGGCGGTGATGTAGGTCATGTGTACATGGACATGGCTCCATACTCTTCACAATTATCTGAAAAAATAGTAGACGTAAATGATACACTAGTAGAAGAGATTGTAAGGACTGCTGCATCGCTTGGATGTCCTGTATTAGTTCATGCAGAAGACTATGAATCCTGTGCGTGCGGAATAAAGACTGCTAAAGAGAAAAAACGCGATGGTCTTCCTGCGTGGTCTGAAAGCAGATCTCCTGAATTTGAAGCAAAGGCAATCAAGACAGTTTGCAAATTTGGAAGAGACCATAACTGTACAATTTACTTTGTTCATATTGGTTCTCAAAAAGCATTACAACAAATTGCAGAAGAGCGAAAACTTGGGACTAGAATTTTTGTCGAAACATGTCCTCACTATCTTACACTATCATATGAAAATCAGAAAGGATATCTTGCCAAAGTCATGCCTCCAATTAGAACTGCACAAGACAATGCTGCAGTATGGGATGCATTATCGCATAATCTAATTGATACCATAGGGACAGACCATGTTGCAAATCAATTAAAGCTAAAACTTGGCGGCACTGACGTTTGGGGAGCACTAGCTGGATTTCCAGGAATTGGTACCGTTATACCGATTTTGCTAAGCGAGGGAGTAAACAAAAATAAAATCTCCATTGAGCAATTTGTACGATTTACAAGCACTAATGCTGCTCAAATATTTGGAATGCATCCAAAAAAAGGTACACTGGCAAAAGACGCAGATGCTGATATTACCATGATAAACTTGAAAAAAGAAAATAAAGTATCATCAGAACTGTTTGGTGGATTTTCTGACTATATCGTATATGAAGGAATGTCACTAAAGGGCTGGCCTGTCAAAACAATTGTGCGAGGACAACTAGTATCTGAAGATTTTGTAGTTGTTGGAAAACTAGGACATGGGAAATTAATTGAGCGTCCATATTCTTAAATGAAAAATCAAGATCGGATATTAAGATCAAAAACGGTTTAAAATTCTGATCTTTTATTTTCATAAATCCTTAAGTTAATAGAAAATTTAGAAAAATCATGGCAGACTTGGGGGTCTTTAGAATTCTGGGTTGCTATTGCTCACTGGTTAACTGGTATTGGGACTGTAGTTTTGGCCATTGCTCTCTTTAAGACATTCAAGCATTTGGAAGTAGTGACAAAGATGAGTGTTATAGAAACAGAATATCGTTTAAGACCGTGGGTTGGTCCTACATCTGGAATTCAAAGAATGGATAATTCAATTAATGGCAGTGTCCAATTTTCAATTACAATTAAAAATTTTGGAGACTTGCCTGCATCTAGAGTCAAAGCAAAGTCTATTGTTTCAACAAAACCTTTGAGCAAAGAATCACTCAAGGAACCATTATCGGAGTTTAATCTAGGGCCACTTTTGCCACATATGGAAAAAAGCTATTGGTTTTTTGTAGATAATTCAATGTGGGATGATATTTCAAAGGGTAACGCTCCCCTGTTTGTTGCAATTTATTTTGAATACCCATCTGTTGCCGGCTCTAATGGATATGGGATGATTAGTGAATATAACAAAAATAACCAAACTTTTGTACACAAAGAAATGTGGATAGATTATCCTAAAATAGATCTAAAATAAATAATACTCTCCAAGTTTATTATTATCATATGTATCCATATCTTGAGGAATCACATAAGTACATTCTATTTTCATTATTACTTTTAGCTGTAATTCCTTTTTTCATAAGTGAATTCACAGAGCCAGAAAATATATCTGATTCTCTTAAAAATGATCTAAAAAATAATCTAAAGACAGTACAAATACCATTTATAGAAAATGTAGGTCAGATTACTAATCCTCAAATTAAATATTATGCAAATACATTTACAGGAACAATCTATGTGTCCGACGATGATTTATTGTATTTATCAAATTCTAAAAATAACATATCATGGGCTACAAAAGAAGTATTTGTTAATGGAAAAATATCTCCAAGTGGACAAGAAACAAGTTCTACTATTGTAAACTATTTCAAAGGTGATTCTAAAAACTGGAAGTCAAACATTCCGACATACCAAACACTAAGCCTTGGTGAAGTGTGGCCATCAATACAGGTAGAATTAAAGGCATATGGCAACAACATGGAAAAAATATTTACAGTTTATCCTGGCGCTAACATATCTGATATCAAAAATAGTTTTGATGGAATAACAAATCTTGGAGTTGATGAGACAGGTCAGCTAGTAATTAATACTGATATGGGCCAGACAAAATTCTCAAAGCCTATCGCATACCAAACAATTAACGGTAAAAATATTCCAGTACAAGCATCATACATAACAGATGAGAATGCTTATGGGTTTTCTGTGGAAAAATATGATGCAAACATTCCTTTGGTAATTGATCCTTTGATTGCATCGACGTTTGTTGGTGGAATGGAAAGTGAAGCTGCATACTCTGTTGAAATTGGAAGTTCAGGTGATATCTATATTGCAGGAGATACGCTTGATTCTTCTATTCTAGATTATCCTGTAATTACAGGCGCATATGATACATCTCATAATGGTGCACTTGGACTCCCAGACGTGTTTGTTTCTGTACTCTCAAGTAATCTTTCCACATTAAAATATTCTACTTTCATAGGTGGTAATAACATTGATAATCTATACGATATGACACTAGATAGTTCAGGCAATGTTTACATTACTGGAGAGACATATGATGGCACTGTAGATTTTCCTACCGTTGGTACTTCCAGCTTATCTCTTCATAATGGAGTCTCTGATATATTTGTCTCAAAGATTTCAAGTGATCTATCTTTATTGTCAAATTCAATTCTTATAGGTGGAACAAGTTATGATGCTGGCGCTGCTATAGTACTTGACAGCTCAAATAACATCTACATTGCAGGACATACAGATACTCTTGCATTGTCTTCTCCTACTTTTCCAGGCACTGTATTTCCAACATATATTCCATCACCGAGTAGTAATTTAGATATAGTTGTTTCAAAATTTCCAAGTGATTTTTCAACACATACATCACTAATCATCTGGGGCTCGGGTGAGGACTACTCAAATGATATCGCACTAGACAGCTCAAATAACATCTACATTACTGGAGATACTGCACATTCATCTATTAATTACTATACCACTTCAGGGGCATATGATGAAACACATAATGGTGGTGACGATGGATTTGTAACAAAGATTGTAAATCCTCCTACTAACGTAATCTCATCAACTTTAATTGGTGGTACTGGTACTGATCACTCTCATAATATAGTAATTGATAGCTCAAACAATGTGTATATTTCTGGACATACAAAATCATCATTATTTCCAACTATTACAGGTGGATATAGTCAAGTACATAGTGGTAGTGAAGATGTCTTTGTTACTAAAATATCTTCTAATCTTGCTGGCCCTCTTTTAGCGTCTACTTTTATCGGAGGTAGTGGTGATGAATTTCCATTTGGCATGATGCTTGGTTCCTCAAACAATGTGTACATTACTGGAAAAACAAACTCCACAGGTTACCCTATCACTACAAATGCATATGATGCTACATATGATGCTACCAATATTGAGAGCTTTGATGGATTTGTCTCAAGACTTGATGCAGATCTTACCGCATTACAAAAGTCTACTTTTATCGGCGGTTCAGGAAACGATGTTTCAAATAATATCGCACTAGACAGTTCAAGCAATGTTTACATTACAGGTGGCACTCACATGTCCTCAACAAACTATCCAACTACTACTGGTGCACATGATGAAACCCATAATGGCAGTTTTGACGTCTTTGTATCTTATCTTGATTGTAATCTTTCTAACATAGGATCAGCATGTATGTCTGCCATGGAGTATACTTCCACTCCAACAATATCTGATTCAGCTACCGCAGTCAAGACATACTCACTCTCAGTTACTTCCACTCCAACAATATCTGATTCAGCTACCGCAGTCAAGACATACTCACTCTCAACTACTGATACTCCCGTACTCTCTGATACTACACAAACAACAAAAACATCTGCAACAGAATTTATCAGTACAGGTGATGTCTTGGAGGATGGAACATTTGAGGTGACTCTCCCAGAAAACGATCAGGGCTCTGAGAATACCATAGTAATAGATTTACCAACTGATGTGGCTGGAACTGTTACTGTATTTACAACTGATGAGGGTGCATCTGATCCTGACATTGCATTTTTGGGAACTGTAATTGATATTGATATTGATTCTACAAATCCCAGCTTTACATATTCTGTACAACTTGGATTTACTGACGCAGATCTTGCAGCAGCTGGTCTTACACTAGACGAAGTTGTAATATACCACGATGATGATAACAGTGGAACATTTGAGGAAGATGAAGCCCTTACCACTACAATTACTCCCTCATCTCCTCCAGGCCCATACATTGCACAGGCAGATAACATTCCAAGTAACTCCAAATTTGCTATAGGCGGAGTTGCAGCTCTTGCATTACTTGGCCTAGGGTCTGGAATTGATAGTGCAGGTCCACCATCATTTGATTCTTCATCGTTTACTTTGAGTACAGGTTTTGGAGGAACATTGTCTGATGGCACCATACCTCCACTTGAAGTAGGTACACAATCAAACATCTCAATGGGATTTAAAATGCCAGGTGGCCTTGGGGAACTAAATCATCTTGGTCTTTATGCAAACATTGCAGATGGAAAAGAAAAAAATGATAGCGATACCTACATTTTCTTTGATAAATACAAAACTCCACAAGTTACAATTCATGACCCACACGGATTTTTCAAATCTTCCAGTGTAGATGTCAAGGAGGTATCTCGAGGAAATCTTGAAGTAGATTACACACTAGACTTTGCAAAACCACTAGACGAGGACGATGTTGTCTTTGAGGCATGGAACAATGCTAGAGAGTCTGCACAAATCGAACTTCCAAACTTGCTTAAAGTAATTAATAATTCAATACCTCAAGATACACTACAACAAGAAATAATTCAAGATACACTACAACAAGAAATTACTCAAGATACACTACAACAAGAAATAATTCAAGAAATTACTCCAGAAAAAACACCTGTTCCAAAATGGATAAAATCAAATGCAGGATGGTGGGGCAAAGGTGAGATAGACGATGAAACATTTACAAACGGAATTGGATTCCTAATACAAAATCATATTATAGATATCCCAGAATTAATCACAACAAATGTATCCCCCGATAAAACACAAGAGGAGATTATTCCAGAAGAGATTACTCCAATCGTTCCTGCCTGGATAAAAAATACTGCAACTTGGTGGTCAGAAGACAAACTGACTGACGATGAATTCCTAAAAGGAATAAAATATTTATTACAAAAGGGAATAATTCAAGTTAACATATAATTTACAATTATTACATTAACTAAATTATATCCGTGAATTATATTTTATCATCTGACTCTTTTTCAAGTTTTTTCAGATATTTTATTGGTATGTAGTTTTTACTCATAACTACTATGTACATACATGAAATATTACCTCTAGTATGTTCAAATAATGACACATATTCTTTATACTCTTAGAAATTTATTCACGATTTGTAGTAAGGACTGTATTTAGTTACCATTCTATTCTGACTGTCTTTCCTTTTAGAACGTCATGCATCTCCCATTTTACTACCTCAAAATTACTTCCTGTCTCTATGGTTGGATTCAATGTTGATTTTGTCTTTGTTTCTGATTCCTGGCTGATATCATATAGTTCTGGCCGTTTGATTCCACACTCAATGGGATATTTGAATGACATTACATAATATTGGCAATCAATCAAAAATGCGTTTTCAAAATATCTTTCAGGCTCTTCTACTTCATACACTAACGTGTACTTTTTACCCGTGTCCTCTTTAGTTATTGGTTCGCTAAACTCTGTTGTAAATTCCTTGCAATCAGGTCTATCTACATTGATACTGGTAATTTTGCACTCTCTATGTTTCTCGTCATAAACTTGGATGTTAAGATCATTGATATCTTCCTTGTTGACATCCATTGCTATTCCATGTAGTACGTTTTTTATTGGTTCATTTGATGTGTTTATCACTTCATATGTTCGCTTATGTTGAACAAACATTTTTTTTGGATCCATCACAGTTAATTCAACACAAACTGATGGGTATAATGTCGTTTTTTGAAGACGCATAGTCTCTTCACCGTATTTGCTTCTAATTGCAGCTCCTTTCTCTGGATGTTTTTTGTTTCCAAAACCCTCACCATACACTGAATACAGCAACATCGTTTGTCCATGTTTTAAGACAACATCATGAACTGGATGAATTATGTGTCTATACTCATCTGACAATGATCTCAAACCCTCTGCCATTGTAGGTGATATCAGTATGTGTCCATCATCACCAAAGTCCATGACTCTTCTTGCATAAATTATTCCAGGTCCCCATGTGTTTCTGTTTCCAAGTAAATCATTTACCAAAAAACAATTTCCACTATGTAGACCAACTCTTACTCTGACAGTTTCACTTGGTATCTTTGCTTTGTTGTATTCATTTAGTCTATTATGGAGCTCAATTGCTAATAATAATGGCAATTCTGGTCCTTGCAAAAATCCAAGACAGCATCCATCTCCAGTTGGAAGCATTATTAATGATTCTTTTGGGACTGACTTGAAAGCATGACATTCTGAAATACATCTGTTTAATGTTTCAATTTTTTTGATCTGTGTTTTTGTTGACATTGAAATATCTGACAAGCCTACAATATCTACAAAAAAGAAATTTGCATGAATTAGTTTTAGTGCGGCTGTAAAATCCATGATTTTAAAACAATTCTTTGATTTTTAAAGTAATGCCTAATATTAGACGTAACTTCTAAACACTGTTTCTGAATCATTTACTTTCTGAGTACATCTTCTGGGAGATATGGGATTTTTGCTTTGCTCATAATACTATTACACATCCAAAAGATATAGGTAATCTGGAAATTTCTGTTATTTTTCTTGTCCGTTTTGGCAAAATTTTTCACACAAATAAAATGAAGAATTAAATTCTGTTCTCTTTTTGTTTTTAAATCCTTAAATTCATACAAATTCTGAACTAATTTTTTAAATTATATCTATTACCGGTACATGTTTTTAATAATTAGATGAAAAATTGAGATCGGATCTTAAGACCAGCAACGGTTAGTTGTTTGGTGAGAGTTCCAATCGATGCTTGATTTGCCAAAATAGTATTTAGATCATACTGATAATTTCTACGCGAGTCTTTTAAGGAAAATTTACCATGCTAATCTGGGTTTCACATGCTAATGGAAGTCATTCGCCTGCTGAGTTAACCATCGTCCAGGGCTTGGGCAATTTGGCCCAAGTCTTTTTCATTAACTGATTATCATATGGATCATTGATCTGAACAAATGGTTCGTGGATCTTTTAAACTAATTTTTGTCATACTATGATATGTTAGAAAATAATGAGCCAAAACCTGCCTGGGAAGAACTAAGAGGACTGTCATGGTTAATTTCCGATGATGAATAGATTTCAAACTTTATGATCATATTCATTGGTCTTGCTAAATTGACATTTACATTCCTCTAAACAATTAGTTAGATTCTATCTCACAAAAAAATCATCAAAATATCTAATTATACTTAAATCTACGAATTGAGATCTTTGTTACGATGGTAGAAAATATATCTGCAGATAGATTGAGGGAACAAAAAGATGACTTTGTAATAATTGATGTTCGCGAACCAGACGAAATCCCCAATAGATCAATTGAAGGTTCCATAAACATTCCACTAGGACTTGCTATTCGTAATGTAAGACAGGGAAAACTTGATCATCTAAAAGGCAGGAAAATAGTCTGTCATTGCTCAGCTGGATATAGAGGAAACATAGCTGCAGAAGAACTTTGTAAATGTGGATTCCAAGCTGCAAATCTAGAAGGTGGATTTGAGGCTTGGAAAAAAACTGAATAATACAGGATGATAAAAAATGCATGATGCAAAAGAGCATTGGGAAGATGTTTGGACTAGGAAAAAATCTAACGAAGTCAGTTGGTATCAGCAATATCCAAAGACATCCATTGATCTGATATTGTCAATCAATACTAGCAGGGATGATAAAATTATTGATGTTGGTGGTGGCGATTCAAATCTTGTGGACAAACTACTTGATCTTGATTTTAAGAACATTACAGTATTAGATATTTCTGCAAAAGCATTGGAACGTTCAAAAAAAAGACTTGGTCAAAAGGCAACTGCAATAAACTGGATTGATTGCGACATAAGAGAATTCAATTCAGAGAAAAGATATGATGTATGGCACGATAGAGCTCTGCTCCATTTTCTAACAGATGAACAAGACATGCAAAAATATGTGGAGATGATAAGAAAACATGTTAATGATGAGGGATATGTGATTATCTCTTCATTTTCTACAAGAGGACCAATGATGTGTAGCGGTTTGGACACCAGACAACACTCAGAAGAATCTATGAAAAAATTATTTTCTAACGGATTTGAACACATCAAAAGTTTTGAAGAAGAACATGTGACTCCACATGGAATTGGTCAGATTTTTACTTGGAATGTATTTAGGAAAAAAATAGATAACTATGGCTTAAAATAAACAAATCATCAATTTCAAAGGCATGGATTTGACCCAAAAATACGGAAGCGAGCGTCTTGGTTACTTGTTCGCAATCTTGGCTGCTATCATGTTTGGCTCTGTTTCAGTATTGGCAAAACCTCTTGTTTCTTCAGTTGATCCTATGTTGCTTGCATCTTTGGTTTACATCATATCTGCAATTACTTTGAGCCCTTTTGCACAAAAGCAAAAACAAAAATTTACAAAAAGAGATCTTTTGTTGATTATATCTATTGCAGTTTGTGGTGCTGTAATTGCACCTAGTCTATTTTTTATTGGATTGACACATGCATCAGCTTCTGATGCTGCACTAATTGCAAACGGTGAGGTGTTTTTCTCAGTTTTGCTTGCAATGATATTTTTCAAAGAAAGACTTGGCAAGATAGGATACGTGGCAACTGCCCTTATTTTGGCAGGAATGATAATTGTTACAACTGATCTGAATTTTTCAGATTTTACATTACAACAGCTTCACTATCAGGATATGTTGTTGATTTTATCGATGCTATTCTGGGGAATAGATAACAACTTGAGCAGAATCCTAGCGCAAAAAATGCATGTTGCAAAAATTGCTCAAATCAAATGTGTAATTGGTGGATCAATTATGTTTGTTATTGCCGTGTTTGGGTTTGGCGCATCACTATTTATTGAACCATCAGAAATTCTTCCAATTCTTGTGCTTGGTATGGTTGGATTTGCAGCATCGCTTTACTTTTTCTTGCAGGGTCTAAAGAGAATAAACACGGTAAGAACTGTTTTGATATTTTCCATGTCGTCCATATTTGGGCTAATTGCTGCATCTGTCTTTTTGCAAGAACAAATTAGTTGGTTTCAAATTGTAGCTGCTGGCATTATGATATTTGGGATATATCTGATGAACAGAAAAGAGTCTTTGATTAATCCTGTTTGATTTTGCATTATTTCACTCTAAAACTATAGGCGAGGAGGAAAATTACAATAAAACATTACTAATTTCATTAATACATTTTGAAATTTAAACCAAATTTGAGTGATCGTTTTTATCTTACATTCTTTAACTAGATGTTATGAAATGCGCTGATTGTGGTTGTTTTCCTGTAGAATGTAAACAGAGTAAATCTAACAAGGAATGTCCTAATTGTACATGGAATGAATGCTGTTGCTGGAATGCAATTCATTCCTAATTTATGATATAAAAAAATAGATTGTCCCTATTGAAAGGGATCAATAAATGGACAGTTCACTATGTGATCTGAGTCCATTGGTCTTGCTAAACTGACATTGATTTTGCCTTCACTGGTGTAAAAGTTGATGTCATTTGTTGTCTGCAGTAATGCTGCATCTGTTGGGTCTTTCCAGTCAATTACAGATATTCTCCACATTGGGGAATAGTTTGCATCACCAGGAGCTCCTGCTGCAATTCCAGGTTGGAATCCCATTGGACCTGAGCCTTTGATTCCATTTGTGAATTGGAACAGATCAACTGCAGCTGAATTTGCAATTAGACTGGCAGAAGTTGGTGCACTAGTTACACCCATCATATCGGCTGGACCAGAAGGTGTTGCATCAGTTACGATATAGTAGATACTTTTACCATCTGGACCCCATCCGCGATGAGCAACAAATGTTACTGTCATCTTTTCTTTGTTGATTTCAGTAATTTGTCCCCCACCATATGGTGTATCATCAGATAACGTCTTGTCCTCTTTTACCATCATCTGACCTTCAGGCCAAATGATTTGAGGCATGTTTACTACCACATTTAGTGGAGATAGTGTTACCTTGCCAGATTTTTCTGCATCCATTATCTCTTGTTCTGATTTGAGAACTGTTGGAGTGACTCCTTGATTCCATATTACGTGAACATGAGATGTTAGTGCACTGTATGTATCAGTCTGTGCAGGTGTTGATGTAAAGACCTGTCCTTGAAATCCGTGAATTCCATCACCTTTTACACCGTTAGTGAAAAAGTATGTTGTAGATAGGGCTTCTTTTGGTGCATTTGCCAAAAGTGGTGCTAGTTCTACTTTCCATTTTTGCTGCTCTGTGATTAAATCTGCATGTTTTTGTTCACTGGCATCAGTGATGATATAGAAAACATCGCCATTATTGTAGAATCCATGATGGAGTGGGATAATTGCCAGGACATTTGCACGAGATAGTTTTAGAACAGAACCTAGATCTGAATTGTCTTGCATGGATGACATTGATTTGTCTTCCATCTTTTCAGATTTTGGAGGTGTCATAGAAGGTTTTGCTGGAACAGTAGATACTGTTGGTTTTTCATTTTTGATAGCATCTTTGCCGCCAGGAACTTCAGAGCACAGTCTGTCTCCGCAGACTATTCCTTTGTTTTTAGAACCATAGGAACTAGACGGTACTCCTTTTCCTTTTTCGGCATCTGCTTCAGTGATGTAATTTGCAGTCAATGCCATTGTAATCAATGGTAGGATTAGCAATAATCCAAAGTACTTGATTGACTTCATTGAAGGTCAACTTTTCAAGTAACGATAAAAGGATTATTCCAAATTATATCCAAATGAGATGATTACAAAAAATAGATTTTAATTTGTTTTATTCTACAAAAAAGAGATTTTGCGTTAATACTCATCTCTTGTATGTAAGAAAGTATTGTTAATCTAATGATCACATCAAAAACAGGTGTTATATTGGATAATAACGCGATATTATATAGTATGAACATATGAATAACATATGTAATAGTCAATTGTATAGTGGTAGATGATAATCAAGACATAGTTGATGTGTTTTGTGAGCTGTTGAACCTGATTGGACTTGATGTTCTTGCCAAAGGTATGGATGGCATGGACGCAGTAAAATTATATGAAAAGTACCGTCCTGATCTGATTTTTGTGGACTTGATAATGCCAAAATATGACGGATTTTATGCCATTGAAAACATCAAAGATGTAGACCCAAATGCCAAGATAATTGTAATTACAGAAGATGTCAAGAATATACTTGGAAACTTTGGGCTTAGTATGCCAGGTCAAGCTAGAGGAACATTGTATTACTTTCAAAACAAAAAATACATCAACTAACTATAATTCAAGAATAATTTAAAATAATTTTCTAAACTATATCGAATTTACCTTTTTCTTTTGCTCTGTAAATTACGTCTGGTTTTCTGAGAAATATCCCTGATTCCATCACTCCCGTGATTTGTTTGATTTTTTGTGATAGTTCTTTTGGATTTTTGATTACTCCGAAATTGCAATCCAAAATAATATTTCCATTTTCTGTAAAAAACGGATATCCTCTATCAAGTGAACGCAGTTCTGTTTTTCCTCCTAATTTCTTGATTGCATCTGTTACTGAATTTCTTGCAAGTGGATGAACTTCTACTGGGACCGATCTTGTAAAGTTTTTAACAAATTTTGTTTTGTCTGCCATTACTATTACTTTTTTAGCCAAACTAAACAAAATATTTTCTCGCAACAAAGCTCCACCCCCTCCTTTAATTACAAATCTTTGAGAGTCAATTTGATCAGCACCATCAAAGACAACATCAATGTGATCAACGTGATCAGCTTCTACTAGTGGAATGCCTCCTTTTTGTGCAATTAATTTTATCTGCAATGAAGTTGGCACTCCTGTGATGTTGTATTTTTTTATTTTGATCAATGTTGACAGAGATTTCACAAGAGCAGTAGCTGCTCTGCCGCTGCCTAGTCCAACTACAAAACCATCTTTTACAAATTTTAATGCATCAGTTGACAATGCCTCTATGGCATCATCGTAAGACAATCACTCTACCTCTGCTTGTTCAATTTTGGAGAGAACCTTCATTATCTCTCCTTTGATTTTATCTAGGTCGTCTGTGTCTTCATCAAAGTCGTCATCTAGTATTGACTTTGGTTCTGGAAGAGCTTTGTGCTCAGTTATCTTTGCAACTTCTTTATTGATATCTGGTTTTTCGAATTTGATTTCTGGTTTTGCAATAACTGATTGTATAATTTCAATTTTGTCTTCAACTTTTGGCTGAACTACTTGTATGATCTCCTCTTTTGGCTGGATCATCTCTCTTATTATTTCCACTTTTGGCTCAATTGGTTTTTCAAATATTTGGAATTTTGGTTCTTTATCTGAAAATCTTGTTAGTGTTGTTAATTCAAATGATTGCCTTGAGCCTGCTTGTGGAATCACTATTGGATCTAATTTTATCTCTTTTGGTTTTTCAAAATTAAATATTTTTTTACTTGGTTTTTCTTCAGGTTTATTCTCTTCTTTTATTTCTGGAACTGGTACGTTTGCAATCTTTGATGATATCTCATACAGTCTGTCATCTAGTCTTGATAGTTTTTGATCCATTAATGTGATCAACCCGTCTCCAATTGGACCCAAATCTGGATGATGACTTGCTTCTTCAAGTTTTTCTAATTTTGCTAGTACTACTCCTAGCTGGTGTTGGTACTTTAACAATAATTTATCGCGTTGAATCTTTGGAAAGTCAGAATCTGTTTGATATAATCTGGCAATTGTTTTTGTAAGAATGTCTTTTTCTATTTTTAGAGAATTAATCTGGCTTTTGATATGTGAGCTAGCACCAAGACTAAGTAATTGTGTTTTATTTCTTGGCATTTTTCTTGCAGCAGCTGCCGTAGCAACACCTGCTAATGAACTAAGAATAATTGCAATCTCTTGCATCTATGTATACCATTTAATCCAGGAATACTTTCTGCGTTTAGCCTCTGGAAAACCACAACTTGCACATTGGTGGTGACGTCTATGAAATGCGTTATTGCCGCATCTTCTACATCTGATGTGTACTTTTTTCTTTGTAAAGCCACCCATTGAAGTTGTGCCTCTCGTCATCTCAAATCACCTAATTTGCTGCTGGTGGAGGAGATATCATAACAACATTGTCTCCTCTGACGACGATGGTGCCTAGGCTTTTTGAATTGCCATCAGTAGAAATTTCCTCTGATGAGTCAAGTAGCAGGTTCATGTGCTGGTCAAAACCGAGTAAACTGCCTCTGATTGTTTTGCCGCCTTTGAGCTTTATCAATACGATTTGATTGATACTCTCATCAAGTACTTTTACTGCCATATCAACGGACATTTATTTCACTTATTGGCTTTGCTATTGAGGGATTATATTAAAATTTCATTGGTGTAACTTTGAACTATGCCCAGTGAGGCAAGTTTGACACTTTTTTGTGAGATTTTGCATTATTTCATCTAAAATTATCTGTCCGTCTCTTTTGGTTGCTTTTCTTGGATCACCCCAAATTCCATTTTTAGTAACTTGCGGAAATGATTTTGCTGCTAACTGTCCTAATTTTTTGATTTGTTGCTTATTCATTCCATTAGTAACTAGTCCTTTTTGTGCCAATTTCATTTTGACATTTTTTGATATTACAAGCATTAGCGAAGTCTCTACAAATCCTGCATGATCAAAGTCTCTATTCATAAAATGCCAGTATGAAAGTGAAAAGACTTTTAGTTTGTTTTTTGATAGTTTTCGTAATTTCACATCAATGTTTTGTAATGGCTTTAGATTTCCATAATGTCCATTAATGACAAAAACTGTTTTGATATTATTTGCAAGAAGTGATGCACACAAATCAGTAATTATATTATTTAGAGTTGATTTTCTAATACTCAAGTTAAAAAACGGTGCATGCTCAAATGATATTCCATATGTTATTGTAGGTAAGAGTAGAAAATTTTGCTTTTCTGATAATTTCCTTGCAATTTCAGTGACAATATCTGAATCAGTCGATATTGGCAAGTGTGGACCGTGCTGCTCTATTGAGCCTACAGGAATCACTGCAACTTGATTTTTTCCTTTAATGATTTTTCTTAGATTGGGATCAAATTGAGATTTAATTTCTGTCATCTGATTCACTTGGATTTAATGTGAACCTTTCTCCAACGAACTTCAAGCTTGTTTTCTAGATGCATCTTTGTTGCTTTTAGCAACGTGTCTGCTTCTAGTTTTTGACCTTTAGCTTTGATCTCTTCTAATGTATCGTTTGGATCAACTTCAAAAGAATCCTGAAATATTATTGGTCCCTGATCCAGATTCTCAGTTACATAATGCGACGTTACACCAACTATCTTTGTTCCTCTTTCGTAAGCTTGTGCATATGCTAAAGCACCTGGAAACGCAGGTAATAGTGATGGGTGAATATTGATTATTCTATTTGGATATCTCCAAACAAAGTTTGGGCTAAGAATCTTCATGTATCTTGCAAGTACTATTAAATCAATTTCCCGCTTTTTACAAATTTCCATTATTTTTTCTTCAGCTTTTTCTTGATTTGTATCTCCAATTATTATAAATGGAATTTTTGCTTTCTTTGCAATTGGCTCTAATGTTTTTTCAGTTGCTATGATTACAGAGATGCAGCCTTTTAGTGACTTTTTTTTAGCAGCATCAAGTATAGTTTCAAGACAGTGCGGCTCTTTTGTAACCAGTATTGCAATGTTTTTTTCTGAATTTGTTTCATGATGAGTGCTTACATCCATCTTTTCTTTTTTTGATAATATTTGAATTCCAGAATCAAACTTTTTTACATCTACTGATTTGGTAAAAGACGCTTCAAGATACATGCCAAAAAGACCCTTGATTACATTTTGATTTACTTTTTCGATGTTGCCACCATTTTCAAATACAAAATTAGTAAATGCAGCAACTATTCCTTCTCTGTCTTTACCAACTACTGTAATTCCAATTACTGTCTTTTTCATAACTTTTCTTGATCACTATTTTCTCATTATTAATCATTCACAGAAATCTACAATATGCATAGAATATGTCAGGCAGGTAGTTTTGTAGTATTTCCTTCTAAATCTATGTGGGCAAAAATATTAGAAAATTACAGTTTGTGCTACCTATTTTTACTATTAATTTAACAATATTTTCAGTTCATTATAATATCCTGTTTTTTGAAATACTATGAAATAATGAAATTATTGTCTACTAGAATATCACAGATTATCTCATATGTAACGATCTGTATAGGTTTGATTGTTTGTATTGGATGGCTACTTGATATTCCATTTCTAACATCAATTATCCCCAATGCTGTTACAATGAAATTTAGCACTTCAATATCTTTTATTTTTAGTGGGATTACAATTTATTTTATTTCAAAATACAATGAAGGAAAAATAGGCATTGCTCAAATTGCAGTGCCAATATCTGGTTTTGTTGTATTTCTATTTATGGCTACACTTCTAACTGCATATGTTTTTGGAATTACAAGTGGAATTGAACAATTATTTGTCCAAGAAAGTTCTGATGCAATAAAGTCCTCACAACCCGGCATGCCGTCTTTTCTAACTATGGTGAATTTTATTTTGATTATTATTGCAGGCATGTTTGCATTTTCTGAATCTAGACTTAGAAAACTGATCACACCTATTGGATATATTATTTCAACAATTGGAATCATACCTATTGTTGGATATGCGATAAATCAACCCGTTTTGTATTATTACATTGATCATGCAAACTCTGGAATGGCAATTCATACCTCGATTTTATTTACCGCACTTGGAATTGCATTAATCCTCTTAAAAAACAACACAATTGCACAACATATCAAATCTGTAAAAATTTACACTAAAATAACATCTCTATTTTTAGCATCTTCATTAATTCCAATAATATTTGTTGTAGGATTGAATTTTAACATTCTTGCTGATTTTCCAAACAATGAATCAATAAAGATCAGCATGATCATAATAAGTGCAGTAACAACAGTAATAGTTATCATATTTTCATTATTGATATCAAAATCAATCTCAAAACCAATCGTCTCTCTCAAAGACATAGCCATGCAAATATCAAAAGGAAATTTCTCCATTAAAGCAAAGGAATCTGGCACTGATGAGATTGGTGAGCTATCAAAAACCTTCAATCAAATGGTAGACAATATCATAAAATCTGAACGATTATCCACAATTGGACTGATATACTCAACATTAGGGCACAATATAAGAAACGATCTGAACACTATAAAGATGGCACTTGAGATTCTAAGGCACAAATATTCTGCCAAATTGGACGAAGATGCTTTGTCTAAAATTGCCCTCATGCAAAGATCTGTTGCCAATATACAAAATCAAATCGCTGACACTTTGAATTTTATCCGACAAACTCCGCTCAAATTAAAAAATGTTTCATTTTTAGAATTATTAGAAGACACATTAAAGATGATCAATGCTCCAGAAAATATCAAAATAGATGTACCATTGGATGATATCTCGCTATATTGTGATTCTAGTAAATTGACAATTGTTTTGACAAATCTGATCAATAATTCAATTCAGGCACTAGAAGCAGGGGGGAAAATCACAATAAAAGCAAGTGAAGATAATGATTACTCTATTATACAAATTGAAGATTCTGGCTCTGGTATACCATCTGAGATTCTTTTGAAAATATTTGAGCCATTGGTTACTACAAAAAGTACTGGAACTGGATTGGGACTTGCAAGCTGCAAGTATATCATAGAAGAACATAGTGGAAGTATAACAGTGCAAAATAATCCTACTACATTTACAATAAAAATACCAAAATCAACAAACTTCTAGTATGATTTCAATCAAAAACTATGATAACGGTGGAATAAGCCAGTGCATAATTTCTGGGTATGGAATATCCAAGCCGTAGATTATCAGAGGGATTCCAGTTAGTGCAAGTAATATTCCTGAAACAAGTCTTGTTATCCTTAGAGGTATTTTCTTGATTATCCCAAGATATAACAATCCAACGATTAATCCTATTGCCAATATCGCGCCAGATATTGCACTTGCCATCTCTATTAGACTAAATGTTGCCAAGGCAACAGAATTTTCTATTGCTTCAAGCATTGCAATGTAAAAGTAGCCTATCTTGTACTTTGTTGTATCATCTGTTTTTCCACGCTCAAAAAATTCCTTGAACATTGTATAGCTGAAATATAGCAATCCTATCCCAAGTGCTATCTCAACGATATTAGTTGGAAAAAACCCAACAATATTCAAAAATAGAAAATAAAGAAAAACTCCGACTGTAATTCCAATTAGTGTGATTTTGATAGTTTCTCTGGATCCAATTCTAGAAATTGTGCCTATTCCTACTAGTGCCTGCTCTCCACCTTCAACAAAAATATATTTGAAGGCAGTAAAAAATACTATAAACTCAAAGACCATTATCGTATTGTTTTGATTTGCATATTTAGATGGTTTGTTGTTATTCTTTTGTAATTAAATCATTTTACAACTGTATGTACTATGAATCATTTTTTATGTTCAAAACACAACATTGCGTTACAGTCATTGCAGTAAATTGTATCTTTTTCTATTTTGATATTGGTTGAACCACATCTAGTACAAATTTTTATGTCATCTACTTGGCAGTACTTCATCGGATCAGGTAATTCTATTCGTTGACATCTACGATAATGATATGTTTTTGATTTATTTAACGACTGTACTTTACAATTGTAAAGTTAGAGTCCCTTGTTTGTACCAATTAGTTCGTATGATGTTACATCATATGATAGCTTGTAGACTTCTTGAAATCCTTCAGATGAGAATCCACCTACATAGAGTATTTTATTTGGTGTATCAAAAGCAATACTGGTAACTGTAAGATCAATGTCTGGCAAGTCTTCCCAAGTTACTCCAAGATCATCTGATCTAACCAATCCAAATGTATCCACTGATGCAAACAAAATACCTTGATCATCGAAATTCATCACAGATACTGCTAATCCTTCATATGCAATATGGTTCCAAATTTTTCCACCATCATTAGAATTGTAAATTCCGTTTCCAGTTCCTGCAAAAATTAATTGCGAGTCATCAGGGGAAATTGCCAATGCAGAAATATATTCAGGATATTCTAATTGCTCCCAAGTATTTCCAGCGTCAATAGTTTTGAATAGTCCTCTGCCGCCACTATCAAAACCCAAAATCAAATTAGGATCACTATTACTTAGGGTCATGGCGTGAAAATCAACTGCGGGTTCCAATACTTTGGCAACCTGTTGCCAAGTCATTCCGCCATCAGTGCTTTTGATTAGTCCAGTATTTCCACCAGACGAAGGATGTCCACTTGCATACAATGGAGATTCTGTGTTATGTGGTGCGTTAAATGCCATATAGTCTGCTCTTACTTTGTCTACCTTTACTGGAGGCACACCACTTCTACTTTGGTAAAAATCTCCATGTGTTGCAATATACAAAATAGTATGATCAGTAGGATCTATACCTAATCCATGAACATGACGCCATTCAACTGTTCTTGTATCATTTGTTGGCTTTTGATCATTAGAATTAAAGCTAAAAGCTATTGCGATTCCAATTATTACAATTCCAATCAAAATGAGAAATTTCTTTGAATTACCTTTCAAATATTATCACAACATGCTTTGTAAATAGGATATAAAAAACAAGTACTTTACATTTGTAAAATAGATTCAACAGTCATATTTAGACAATTTTTGGATTACATATTTTCCAATCAATTAAACATGTATCTTCTGGGCAATATCCACAAAACTGTTTTTTTATTTTTATTTTTCTAATAGAAATTTTACACAAGTACATTGAATCATATCGTAATTGATATAAATCTGGAAAACAACTTAAATTCTACAAATAGTATTTGTTGTATGGATAAAAAAGACGAACAGGCACAAAATCCATCAAATCATATCTCCATCTGTGATATTATGAAAAACAGAACATCTGAGATAGTTAAAAAAATTGAATGTCAGCTTCCATCAACTGTACAGCAATACTCTGATCTATACACTGCATATCTTCATTCAATTGATGATATGTTTGGCACGTGTTATATCTCACAAAAAGAGTTTTTTGACAAGTTAGGTATTTCTCAAGAGGCTCTAAGAAATTTTGACAAGTATCTAGAGTCGATAAGCAAGTCATATCAAAACTGGATTGACTTGAGTTCCAAATGTGGGCAAGACTATGTACAGACACGATTATCCATGATAAAATCATCTGATCAATTTATTCACATGACAATGGATTTGTATGCAAAAATGTTGGCAAAATTTAATGAGATGTGTGATTCAAACACAAGAAAACTTGTTAAATAATCTTGTGTGGTAAAAATTAACATGATTGAAAGAGCAGTCAAAATTGTCGAACCTGATAAAGGAAGACACATAGCAATTGCTAATGACATAAACACAATTCTTGCATCAAAAGAAGATACTGGAGGAACCTATAGCATTTTAGAAATCAAAGTATTTCCAAATGGAGGTCCATTACCACATATTCAAACACATGAGCATGAAGGATTTTACATTATTGAAGGGCAGATAGTTTTTAATGTAAATGGAAAAAGAATTGAAGCAACCCCTGGGACATTTGTAAATGTTCCACCAGGTATCATGCATAGTTTTAAAAATGAAAAAGATAAAGTTGCAAAAATGATAGTTGTTTTATCGCCACCGGGAATGGAACAACTTTTTGTTGAGGCCGGAATAGAAATTTCTGATAACTATGTCAAACCACCACCTTTTGATGAGAAACAGAAACAAAAATTGGTGAATATATTTCCTAAATATGGAGTTAAATTACAATGATAAAACCAAAGATTCTTGCATTTGCAGGAAGCACACGTATTGATTCATTTAATAAAAAATTAGTCAAGATAGCAGCTTCAGGAGCAAGCGAAGCAGGTGCAGATGTAACTATAATTGATCTTCGCGATTTTCAAATGCCAATCTATGATGAGGATTTAGAAAGACAAAATGGGCTACCATCTAATGCACAAAAACTAAAGAACTTGATGTTAGCACATCAGGGATTACTTATTTCATCTCCCGAGTATAACAGTTCTATCTCAGGTGTTCTCAAAAACACAATTGATTGGACATCAAGACAAGGTGATAGCGAAATTCCTTTAGCTTGCTTTAAAGATAAAGTAGCAGGATTGATGAGTGCATCTCCTGGGGGATTAGGGGGACTACGAGGATTGGTTCATGTTCGTGCAATTCTTGAAAGTATTGGAGTGCTAGTAATTACAAATCAAGTAGCAGTATCAAAAGCACATGAAGCCTTTAATTTGGATGACACTATGAAAGACGAAAAACAAGAACAACAAGTCAAAAAGATTGGCGCCAACCTGACCCAAATGTTATTGAAACTAAACTGAAATTAGATTTTATCTTTTCAACTAGTAATTTGGCAGGTAGATTTTGCACTTTTTTCGGTCTAAAACTATAGACATAGAAAATTAGTTTTATCCTTGAAGTTACATGTAAAAGATTTAGTCTTTCTAAATCATCCGAGATATCATGAACAATACTGACGAAAAATCAGGAATGAAAAATATAAAGATGTTGGGTCTTGTTAGTTTTTTTACGGATTTTTCCTCAGAGATGATATTTGGGATTTTACCATATTTTATCACAAGTACACTTGGACTATCTAGGACATTTCTTGGGATACTAGACGGATCATCTGAGCTGTCAAGTTATGCATTTCGCATGGTCTCAGGTACTATATCGGATAAAATAGGTAAAAGAAAACCACTTGTAATTTGTGGTTATGCATTATCTGCAATAAGTAAACCATTTTTCTCGTTTGCAAATAATTGGCTCGATACGTTTTTGATAAGAAACACAGACAGAGTTGGTAAAGGAATACGAACTGCTCCACGCGATGCACTAATCTCAGAATCAGTGCCAGACTCTAAACACGGAAGAGCATTTGGATTACATCGTACGCTTGATCAGCTTGGAGCAATAGCTGGTCCTCTTGCAGCATTTCTCTTACTTCAGGTAGTAGACATTAGAATGATATTTCTTTTCTCGCTAATACCTGGTGGAATTGCAGTTTTAATATTGATATTTTTTGTAAAAGAAAAGGTCAACCATAAAACAGATAATGCTGTCAAAATATTTTCTCTTTTTGGAAAAGCACTCAAAAATAACAAGCCCTTTGTGTTTTTTCTTGTAATAAGTGCAATATTTGGTGCAGGAGCATTTAATTTTTCATTTGTCTTGTTGCGTTCATCAGAACTTGGTGTTGAAAAAAACTTTGTTCCTCTTGTGTATATGGCAATAAACGTAACACATACGATAATTGGATTTCCTATTGGTGTGTTCTCTGATAAAATTCGAAAGGAGATAATCATTTTGTTATCCTACGGAATTTTTGGACTCTCCTTGTTTTTTATGAGTTATTCATACGATGTGAATACGGCATATGTCATTGCGCTAGTTTTTGGGCTCTATCTTGGGATTTCTGAGACTGTACAGCGTGCAATAATTCCAAGATTTGTTGACTCTAAATTAAGGGGAACAGCATTTGGGATTTACAATTTGGTTTCAGGCGTTGCGTTTTTTGTAAGTAATGTGATGTTTGGACTTTTGTGGGATTCATTTAGTCTTGATATGGCATTGTGGTATAGTGGAATAACTACAATAATTGCAAGTTGCGGATTGATCGTATTTATGAAAAAATTCAAGCCTAGTATTTCGTAAAAAACTATATCAGGTAAGAATAAGATTTTGCACTTTTTCCATCCAGATTATAGCCTAGGCGTGAATCTTTCCTTTAATTAGAAAATAGAGAAAAAATACCAAAATATCATTTATAGAATTTATTTTTACATTTATAAAAAATATAAACGCAAGTATATTTTTAATATATTTTTTTCAGAGATATTTTTCAACATCATATCATCAACTTGTTCTTTAAAAGATAGAACATATGCCTAGTTTTAGAAGGAATTAGTGCAAAATCTCATGCCCCAACTATATACACACATACAATGTGCGGGAGGTGGGATTTGAACCCACGAACTCCTAAGAGATAGGGTCCTAAGCCCTACGCCTTTGACCAGGCTGGGCGACTCCCGCATCGGACTTGCCATTAAACACAAATTTATCTATTATTGAACTATATTGTGGCAAAATTTTTTGGAACAAATGGAATTCGTGGAGTCTTTTCTGAAGACTTTACCTTAGAATTTGTTCATGATATGACATTAGCAATTGCAACATACTTTACAAAAGGACCGATACTAGTTGGATATGACGGAAGAGAATCAAGTGTAATCATTGCTAAAGTTGTATGCTCTGCACTAAATTATGCTGGACTAGATTGCAATAATGCAGGACTAGTACCTACACCGTGTCTTGAATATGCTGTAAAAAAACTTGGCTACTCTGGTGGAATAATGATCACAGCATCACACAATCCACCACAATACAATGGAATCAAACCAGCTGCAAAAGATGGTGTGGAAATTTCACGAGAAGATGAATTAATAATTGAAGATATTTTTCTAAATAAAACTTGGATAAAAAATCCCTCAAAGTGGGGAATTACAGGAAAAGAAGACAGGGCAATCAATGTTTATGTTGATGGAATAATCTCTCAAGTAAATTCACAGAAAATAAGATCAAAAAATCTTTTAGTTGTTTTAGATTTAGGAAATGGTGCACAGGCAGTAGCTGCACCTATATTTTGCCAATCACTTGGATGTAAAACATTTTTGATTAATAAAAAAGTTGACGGTTTATTTCCAGGACGAGGTTCAGAGCCAACTCCACAAAATCTCTCTGAGCTTTCCAAAATAGTTTTACAAAATAACGCAGATCTTGGAATTGCATTTGATGGTGATGGTGATCGTAGTATTTTTTGTGATGATAAAGGAGAGATACTTAGCGGTGATAAGTCTGCACTGGTACTTGCAAAATTTATTTTACAAAAAAATCCCAACTCTCTAGTTGTTACTTGTCTGAATTCTGGTTCTAACATAGAACTGGTTGCAAATGAATTTAATTCTCAAGTGATACGCACAAAAGTTGGTAGCGTAGAGGTATCCAGAAAAATGGTTCCAACAAACGCATTGATTGGTTTTGAAGAAAATGGCGGATTCATGTATGGAAAACATAATCAGGTAAGAGACGGTTGTATGACTCTGGCTTTAATGCTGGAATTGTTGGCCACATCTGGAAAAAAACTATCAGAAGAAACCTCTAGTCTTCCGCCCTCTTTTACTACAAAAGATAAAGTTACTTGCTCCCAAGAAGATTCTAAAAAACTAATCCAATCACTAAAACAAGAATTTCCAAACTCTGATACAACTGATGGAATCAAAATTACAACTAACTCTAAAAACTGGGTAATGATTAGACCAAGTGGGACAGAACCAATCATCAGAATATACGGTGAAGCTGAAAGTCAGCAAAAACTGGATGATTTAATGTCAAAATACATCCAAAAAGTCAAGTCTGTCATTTCCGATAACACTTTTAAAACCAATCACTAGCATGATTGGAATGGAGAATGATCCCTAAAGGGTGACATAGTATGGGTAAAGCTTATTATGTAAAATTTGAGACGCCTGAAGAACTCGTAAATCCAATCTTGGAAGCCGTTAGAGTCGCATCTAGCAGCGGTAAAGTAAAGAAAGGAACCAACGAAGCTACAAAGGCCATTGAGAGAGGAACAAGCAAACTAATCATTATAGCTGAAGATGTTGAACCACCAGAGGTAGTCGCTCATCTTCCAATTCTATGTGAAGAACAGGGTGCAGCATATGCATTTGTTCCAAGCAAGCAAGAACTAGGAAAATCTTTGGGTATTGACATTACTTCTGCCGCTGCAGCAATTTTAGACGCTGGTGATGCACAACACATAGTTGATCAAGTTGTCTCAGCAATTGCTAAAATTAAAGGTGGTAAGACTAGCAAATGAGCACTACAGTTGACGACGTAACTCAATCTGAAATTATTCAAATTGTTGGCAGAACCGGCATTGCTGGCGAAGTTATTCAAGTTAGAGTAAAAGTTCTTTCTGGTAAAGACAAAGGCAGAATTCTCACTAGAAACGTAAAAGGCTCTGTCAGAATTGGAGAAATTCTAATGCTGCGAGAAACAGAAAGAGAAGCAAAGAAAATTCATTAGGTAAAAGATATGAGTCTCTTAGTAAAACCCTGCAGTTTTTGTGCAAGACCTGTTGCAAAAGGTTCAGGTACAATGCTTGCAAAAAATGACGGAACTGTTTTATGGTTTTGTTCTGCAAAATGCAAGAAAAATGCACTAGAGCTAAAACGTGATCCAAGAAAACTAAAGTGGACCAAGAAATACGTTAAAGGCGGAATTCAACACAAGAAATAGAATTGGCTGAACATACTCTTTTCATTGTAAAACCAGATGCAGTAGCTAGAAAACTTACTGGCGAAGTAATTGCAAGATTTGAGAAAAAGGGATTCAAACTTTTAAAATTAAAAATGTTTACATTTACACAAAAGCAAGCTGAAAATTTCTATGGAGTCCATAAAGACAAACCATTCTTTGGTGAATTAACATCATTTATCACATCAGGTCCAGTTGTTGCAGCAATAATTGAGGGAAACAACGCAATTGCAACTACACGAATAATGATTGGTACAACAAAATCCTTTGAGGCAGCACCTGGCTCAATAAGAGGAGACTTTGGGTTGGGATTTAGCGACAATATCATTCATGCATCTGATTCACAGGAAAGTTTTGATCACGAATCGAGGGTAGCGTTTGAGTGATTTGATTGCAAATTCGTCAACCTATAGTGGTAGTTTTAGGTCACGTAGACTCTGGTAAGACATCTCTTTTAGATAGAATTAGGGGCACCGGTGTTCAAGGCAGGGAAGCCGGAGGCATCACTCAGCATATCGGGGCAAGTTTTCTTCCAACTGAAACAATCAAAGAGACATGTGGTCCATTATACAAAAAATTGCAAGAATCAGAAAACCAAGTTCCTGGAATTTTGGTAATTGACACACCAGGACACGAGGTCTTTACAAATCTTAGAGCAAGAGGCGGTTCTGCTGCCGATATTGCCATACTGGTAGTTGATGTTAATCGAGGATTTCAGCCGCAAACAAATGAGAGCTTGAAAATTCTGCAAAACAGAAAGGTTCCATTTGTTGTTGCACTAAACAAGTGTGATCAAATATCTGGGTGGAGAAAATCCGAAACCAAATTCATCACACAAGCAATCAAAGAACAAGACGCGTTTATCCAAACTGATCTTGATCAAAAAATCTATGATGTGGTAGGAACTTTGTCTATTTTGGGATATCAATCCGAAGCATTTTATCGAGTTAAGGACTTTAAATCAGAAATTGCAATCGTGCCAATCTCTGCAAGATCTGGAGTTGGAATACCTGAATTACTAGCAGTACTAGTTGGATTGACACAGCAATATCTGCAAAAAAGATTAGATCAGAAAGAAAAAGAATCTCACGGAATAGTACTTGAAGTAAACGACGAGGTTGGACTGGGACATACTGCAAATATCATACTAATTGATGGCAGTATAAAAAAAGGTGATACAATAGTTGTTGCCAAAAGAGATTCAGTTATTGTAACAAAACCTAAAGCAATTCTCTTGCCAAAACCACTAGATGAAATGCGTGATCCTCGTGACAAATTCAAACCCGTGCAAAATGTTAATGCAGCTGCAGGACTCAAAATTGCATCGCCTGACCTTGAGGGAGTTTTGCCTGGCAGTACTCTTTATGTTGCATCAACTCCATCTGAAATAGCAAAATACACCAAACTAATTGAATCTGAAATGAAATCCGTATTCATTGATACAGAAACAAATGGTGTTGTTTTAAAATGCGATACAATAGGCTCACTTGAGGCAATAGTTGAGATGCTACGGCGCTCCCAAGTGCCAATAGCCAAGGCAGACATTGGACCAGTCAATCGCCGAGATATCATGGAGGCAAAGGCAATCAAAGAAAATGACAGACATCTTGGTGTAGTATTATCTTTTAATGTCAAGATACTGCCTGATGCAAAAGATGAATCAGAAGACAGTCACATCAAGATTTTTGAAGACAGAATAATTTACAGTTTGATTGATAATTACAATAACTGGGTGAGTGAAGACACTGCCAATGAAGAAGATGCAGTCTTTGCAGAATTGACACCGATCTCCAAGTTCACGTTTCTCAAAGGCTATGTTTTTAGAAATACCGATCCTGCAGTATTTGGAATTAGGATAGATGCTGGAACTCTGAAACAAAAAGTTCCCTTTATGAATAAAGATGGAAGACGAGTTGGTCTAGTTCATCAGCTTCAGCTTGACAAAAAAACTGTACCTTCTGCCAGAACAGGACAGGAAGTAGCATGCTCTGTTCAAGGCGTAACAATTGGTAGACATATTTTTGAAGAAGAAGTATTCTATACTTTTCCTCCGTCACATGAGGCAAAACAAATTCTTGCCAAATTTCTGCACAAGCTAAGCTCTGAAGAGCAAGAAATTTTAAATGAAATTATCGAGATTCAACGAAGAAAAGACGCAGCTTACGCTTACTAGTCTGAATATTTTTTACAAATCATATGAATTCCAGGTGCTCCAACTGCACCCATCATCTTATCTACTATTTGACCTGACTTGAACATGATAAACATTGGAATTGATTGTACTGCAAATCTCATTGCAATGTTTTGGTTTTGATCTACATTAACTCGCGCAAATCTTATCTTTGGATATTTCTTTGAAAGACTCTCAAATACTGGGTGCATCATCTTGCATGGACCGCACCAATCTGCCCAAAAATCCACTAGTGTTGGAGTATCAGCAGTAATTATTTGAGTGAAATTCATATCATTTAGGTCAATGATTCCTGGCTGAATTTGAGGCTGGCTTTGCTGTCTAATCATCTCTTCTAGTCTTCTTTGTTTTATTTTTTCAATTTCAGGATCATCAGACAATAAATACAAACAATTTGTTTCTATTAAAAAATCTATGTTAGATATTTTTTAAATAATTTTTTCTAGATCATACTATCGCTATCTGATTTAGTTGATAGTGATTCATATCTTTTTGAATTACATAGTGGACATTGATCAATGTATTTTGTCAAGCTTACCGAAGTGTAAACAATCCCACAATCTCCACAAATCCTAAGATTTCTACTTAGTTTTCCCACGTTCTCGTAAATGTATATGTGATTAAAAACTTAGTCGTGTTTTTGCCTTTTTAATACTAAAAAACAACATTGCCGGTGCTACAAAATACATTCCAACATTTAGCAGTATCAAAGATATGCCATATCCTAGTACTGATTCTTCTGAATCCATATCCACATAGTTTAGAATTGAAAGCGAACTAATCAAAGGAGTCAGAGATATTTTCACAAATTCCTTGAATGCTGGATTTTCTCTTTCCCAATCTGCCACTGTTGGACTAAAAGAGTAATAGAAATCATTGAATGTATTGATAAATGAAGTACCTGAGGCTGTTTGTAACAAAGAATTATCTCTTAACTCTCGTAGTTGTTGCACCTGAGGTGCCATCTCAGAGCCATATGCTGCAGTGGCAATAAGACATCCACCACCTTGTTGATTTTCGTCAGGTGTGCATACTCCATCAACTAGTATTGTTCCTGGACCACATTGTCCCATTTCTTGTTCTTTGATCTCTGGTTTTTCTAATCCGACTGCATCGTAAATTGTCATGTCTGGAAAATTTTCATCAAACCAAATCTTGAATTTTGGTTCATTATTGTATCTGTCAATGTAAAACTGTGGATCTAAAGTTGGATCAACAAAGGAAGCCAATCCCTTTGGCTCTTCCAAGCCTACTGCCTCATAAATTGAGGAATATTCTGGATAGTTTTCATCAAACCACTTTTTGTATGTTGGTTCATTATTGTATCTGTCAACATAAGACTGTGGGTCTTTTGTTGGATCAACAAAGGAAGCCAATCCCTTTGGCTCTTCCAAGCCTACTGCCTCATAAATTGAGGAATATTCTGGATAGTTTTCATCAAACCACTTTTTGTATGTTGGTTCATTATTGTATCTGTCAACATAAGACTGTGGGTCTTTTGTCGGATCTACAAACGATGCAATTCCTAATTCTTGTATTGGTTCCGGTTCTGTTATTGGTTCCGATTCTGGTGTAGGTTTTGGTTGTATTACCGGAACTGGTTCTGTTACAGTGACTTTTATGTTCTCTCTATCTTCTAATGCTCCTTTTTTTACTACAATATCAAAAACATATGAAGATGGTCCTTGATCTTTTGTCGGAGTCCATATGAATTGTCCTGATTGACTATTGATGTATGCCCCTATTGGTTTGTTTTCAAGACTAAATATTGCATCTGTTGTTGGTTCAGTCAATGTTGCAGTCAACACTAGGGTCTTTTCTTCTTCAATTGTTTTATCTGAAATTGAATTAAGTGCTAACACAAAAGTTGGTAGAATTGAAACCTTGTTTCCATCATATTGCAGTTTAATTGTAATTCCATTCTTTTCTCCTTGTGAATCTGTAAATGCAGTTGCATTGTACGCTCCTTTAGTATCAAAAAAGTTATCCACATCTTGCGGATTTGTTGAATATGTACCATTATTTTCTGCTATAGGATCAGCAACCATTCCCTTGTATGCTCCAAATGGGTCACGAATAATTACATAAACTGATTTATCACCTTGTGCTGCTTTTCCAACAAATGTCATTTTCTCCTCATTTGTGTAGAAACTCTTTTCCAGTGATACCGAAGTGACATTGGCGTATGCTGGAGCAATAATAATAGTAGCTAGCAAAAATACCAAAAATACGCCTAATTTTGTGTGCACAATATGAAATGGGATACATTTACTTTTAAAAAATGCGACTAAATTCTTCTATGGATTTGATAATAAAATTTCACCAAACTCAGAGATCAAGTAAAAACCTCATAAACACTCCGTTATTTTGCTCAATTTTCATCTCATAAAATGTAGGGGCTTTGATTTCCACTTTGAAATTATGTTTTAAAAAATTAAGTGGCTCACCATAGGCTTTTGCAGTAATTTTGTAGCCTTTGTCTTCTTGAATATCTAGTTCTATTCTTTTTATTGCAAAGCCTTTTGTGATTAATGTAAAAGTTACTTCTTCTAGCCAGCTAAACAAAAGATATCTGAGGTCTTTTCCTTGTGCAATAATTTCCTTTTGTTCTTTTTCTTCTACTCTATCTTGATCTAGTGTGATATTGATTACTGCATTGGCTGTTACCAAAAATGCCTCTTTGAGATCTTTTGCAGTTACTTCGATGAACGCATCAGTGGCATGTTCTAAAAACTTGTAGCTCAACTATGTTTTTGAAATATTACCAAGTATTAATTTAGATGGTCTTTGGTTGCTCTTGCTGGTATTTGTTATTGTGTTTTAGAGCAAATATCTCATGTTTTTTCTAGATTAAATCTTGTAGCAATATTTAACATAAGGAAAATGACCTATCAAGGAATTTGCGATTAATTGAAATGAAATCTTCCTTATGTCATGTGCATGAAGTTAATATTATAATATAAAGCATTCACATATTTTATACTTTTGAAACATCGCAAAATAATAATATTTTTTCTAATTTAGATGTATTTTAAATTAGTTGACGAATTCTGTTTATGATTAAATCATTGTCTAGTTCTAGTTCTGCAGAAACTAAAAGAATCATATCTTTTCCCAAATAAAATGTAAATCGCTTTATTTTTTCATATTCTGCTAACGCATATTTTGGCGATCCAATCCAATCTTCCATCAAAACTCGTGTACGCCATCTGATAAAAGACTGCTCAACGGACAGTTCTGTTATTGATTCTGGGATGAGAGTTTTAACTCCTTTTCTTATCCCTCCTGCTACTTTTTCTATCTTTGAGTTGTAAACTGCGGCAAATCTAATTTGTTTGTCAATATCAAAAACACTCTTGCATAATTGCTCATACTCCATGAACTTACTAACTCCTATTTCCAATTAAGGTTTACGACCATTTGGAATTAATATTTGGGAGTACTGTTGTTAGTATGTTTAATTAGTTTTCACATGTTACTTCGCTTTTCTTTCCGCCATCATACAGTGATACTATGGCATCAATATCACAATCAGAAATGTATGGATAGTTTGTCTCTATTGTAGGATGCATCAGATCTTCCGGAGCTGTAGAGTGAGCAAGACCCAATGCGTGACCAAACTCGTGTCTTAGTATGGTTTCAAATTGGGCTTTTGATAATTTGTCTACTTCGTATATTGTAATTTCTGATTTTAATATCTGATTTTGTGCATCATCTACAATTGATTTTGTAAATCCTGAATATCCATCACCACTACTTTGAGAAGTTAGTTTTATTGTAATATCGCCCTCTCCTCCTGATGACTCTATTACGTTGAATTTCTGAGGAATGTAAAATTCAGATGGTGTACTTGTACTTGCAAGTGCGCCTGCCCAACCTACATAGTATGTAGAAGTGGTTCCTTTTGGACCCTTGTGCAATAATGAATTGTCAATCTCAATTGCCTCCTCTGAAAGAATTACAGATTTTACAATGTCTACTTTGTCTGGATATTTCTGACCATCGATCAAGTTGACATTGATAATAGAACCATCAACTAGCCTCCACGAAAGCCACGTGTCTATGGTATCGCCTTTGAGGTTCTGGACTACATAGTTTGATCTTATCTCGCCCAGATTTGTCATTTGATATTGTTGACCCACAAGATCAACTACTAATATCGAGTATCCAGTGGTGATTATTGCTATTGTAATTGCAGCACCTGCAATTATGGATATGTTCTTTTTTGATAGTTTTTTGTTTTTTTGCTCTTCCCGTAAGATAGATTTTTCTAGAAACTTTTTTGTCTGTTCCATCTCATTTGTTTTGTGATGAAGTGTTTCTAGTTCTTTTACCATTTTTTCTTTTTCTTTTAGAGTAACTTTTGATTTTTTTTCAATGGATTCATTTATCTTTTTTAGAATTGCTCTTTCCTGTTCTAGCTCCTTGATTTTATGATCAGAGTTTAAATCATCTGACATCATACTACCTCAAAGAAATTCCTCAATATTATTTTCCAACTGTTTAATATTTTCTGAGACTAGTTTTAATTTCTGTTTTTGATCTTCATTTAGTTTGCCAAAATTTTCTGAGAGCAGCATGTCGGTGTATCCCTTGATTGGAGTCAAAGGAGTTCTGATGTTGTGATGAATTTTTTCTAAAAGATTGTCAGTGATTACTGTGGAATTATCATCTAGTATATGTGCTATGAATTTTTTTGCCGTAAGTGATGTTTGCTCTAGTTCAGATATGTGATGATTTAACAAATCTTGATTGCTTGTACTTTCATACTCATTTTTTTCTAGTATCTTCTTTAACAGCATGTTTATTTGTTCTAACTCTCTAAGAATATGCTCTGAGCTCTTATTCGATGTTTTTGACTTCAAGATTCTCTAGATAAGATATTAGTTCATCAGGATCCATTGGCTTTGTTAAACATGAATGCACTCCCATTTGGATGAGCTCATCAAGATCATTGTTTGGTTTTGATGATGCAGTAAAAATTATGACCTTTTGATTTCGTATTTTATTTTTTTCTGCAAGTGCATGTATTACATCAATTCCAGAGAAATTTGGCATTGCCAAATCTAGCAAGACTGCATCATATTTTTGATTCTCAATCATATTTAGTCCATTTCTACCATCATTTGATGTGTGACACTCATGATCATTTAGTTTCAAATATTTTGAAAACATTTCAGTGATATCCTTGTTATCATCTATGAGAAGAATTTTCATAACTTCATATAGCGTGTAAGTTGTATTAAACACTTTCTGGGCATAAAAAACCATGCTGTCTTTATTTTATGTAACATACACAAATTTACAACGGTAATTGAAAATAAAATGTTGTTCCATTTTTGCCATCACTTTCAACCCATATTGCACCTCCCATTGTTTCAATTATCCCCTTACAGATAGATAGCCCTAGTCCACTTCCCTGAGCATTTCGTTTTATGGTAGTATCAACCTGATAAAATTTATGAAACAATTCTGATTGTTTTTCAACTGGAATGCCAGTACCGTTATCAGTTACATAAAACAAGATGACATAGTTTTCCCTTCTTGCACCTATTGTTATCTTGCCATTACTTTGAGGAACAAATTTTATGGCGTTTTCGATTAGATTGTCAAATACTTGTCGTAGTCTATTTTCATCAGCTGTAATGGTTGTTTTTTTAATAGTTGAATTAATTACAAATTGAATTCCTTTCTCATTCATTATGTTTTTGTAATTTGATTCAATTTTTGCCAAAAACTCAGATATAGAAAATTCTTCTTTTACAAATTTCATCTTGTTGAGATCTAATTTCCTTGCATCCAAAATGTCTACAATTAGTCTTTCTAGCCTTTTGACATTTCGTGTAATGGCTTCAACTGCTTCAAGCTGTTCTTTGTTGAGATTTCCAATAAGATCTTTTTTGGTCAGCATTTTACAGTACCCAATAATTGGAACAAGTGGAGTCTTTAGCTCATGAGAGATCATTGCAGAAAACTCGTCTTTATGTTCTGATGCTTGTTCTATCTCTTTTACAAGACGTGTATTTTTTTGTGTTATTTTGTATACAAAATAACTTGCAAACGCCAAAATTATGCTAAATGTTATCAACATGAATATTATGAGACCCTCTGTGATTATGGTACCCAAAAACGCATCATGTTGTGGTTGTAAAATTATCAATCCCCAATTAACAGGACCTGCACTAATTGGACTGTAAGCAACAATCAAGTCATTGGCAAGTACTATTCCTTGTTGGCCTGATAATGCATCATCTATGAAATGATGTGGGAATGACTCTACTGATGTTGTTGTGTCTGTATCTAGTATTTTTTTGCCGTACTGATCATAGAATATAACCCGAGAATTTTTTTCCAAGATTAAATCTTCAATTGATTCTTGAAGAAATTGTAACTTTAATGAGCCTCCCCAGATACCAATTAAGGCACCACTATCATCAAATACAGGTGTCCTTATTGCTACCACATTTCGTTTAAGAGTTGTTGAATTGTATACTTCACTTACATAGGTAGCTTCTGTATCCATTACTCCTTTGTACCAGTCTCTATCTGCAAAATTAAGACGTGTTATGTTTAGCTGATCCGAATATGGCTCCATCATGTAAAAATCACCATTTGGCATATGAAATGTTATAAATTCAAATTCAGGATATGTCTTGAGAATCTGTTTAGCTAGAGTTCGTTTTTTTAGATCAAAATTCTCCGGAATCCCCTTATATTCCTCAGATATGTAACTTGAATCATTTGTATTTTTTATAATTGGCAAGTTTCTGGTCACTTCGATAAGATTGACTGCACTGCCAAGCTGGGTTTCTGTGTTTTTTACTAGCAATGTTACACGGTTAGAAAGTTTTGCAATAGTGTCTTTTTTTTCGGCATCAATTATTTGGGTTCCAAAATAAAATGCGGTAATCAATATTGCTATCTCTATCATAACTATGACAAAAATAATTGGAGGTATTTTCAAACTCAATACATACTAGCTGATCTAATAAATAAGCCAGATCATCTTCTTTCTGATAATCTCAATTTTAGATATGATTTTAGAAGGATATTATGATGAGAATTTCTATTTTTATTCTTTCTAATAAGGAGATATGAGTTTTAGACAACGAACATAAAAGGTCTAGACATAATATTTGTCCTAGGCTATAGTTTTAGAAATAGTGCAAAATCTATGATAAAGCATCAGCAAAATTCAAAAATAAATTACGATGTTTGATTTCTTCAATTAAAATTTTTACTTGTTCTTCTATAATATCAATCCAAAAAAACATCTACTACAACCTGTTTTATTTTTTGCACGTCAAATGGCTTGTAGATTATTGCCATTACTTTTAATGAATCAAGAAGGTCAGACTCACAAGCCTTGACATCTCCTGTAATTACAATTATCTTGGCATTTGGATCTACATCTTTGATGTTTTTAATAGCATAAAGCCCGTCATATTTTGGCATTATCAAGTCCACAAAAATCAGATCAGGACGATACTTTTTATACAACTTTACTGCATCCATGCCATTCGTACCTTTGGCAACAACATCAAGTCCAATCAGATTTAACAGCTCACAAAATACATCAACTATGTCTTGATTATCATCTACCACTATACAATTAACCATTACATATGATATTCATATGATCATACTATATAATATCGTGTTATTATTGAATATGACACACAGTTTTTGCTTATTTATTCATTATTCTTTGGATAATTCATCAAAATCTGGTAATGAAAAAGACACAACTTCTAAGTATTGTTTTTTCGCTGATCATGATTACTGGCGTTGCTGCTGGTAATGCAGTATATGCTGAATCAGATGAAAAACAAAATGACCTCAAAGAAAGACTAGCAAACTTTTGCAATATGACTGATACTGAAAAAGAGCAGTTCTTTTTGGATCATCCAAGAATTGCCCAATTCAAAGACAGACTGGCAAGTATTTGTGAGCAAAGCGAAGATGAACGCAAAATAGCTATTGAAGATTTCATCGGAGAAATCATTGAAGAAAAATCTGATTATAACATGGCAGACAAGCTGGAATCATACTGTGCAATGTCTGATGCTGATAAAGAAACATTCTTGGCAGAATTTGACATAGATCTAAAAGATAGATTGGATGCATATTGTGCATTAGATGAATCTGGAAGGGATGCTTACATTGCTGAGCACCAAATGTTAGTAGATGAGATGCAAAAAAGACACGAAGAGATCCGCGATCATAAAGCAGAATACCAAAGATACTGCCAAATGACTGCAGATGAACTTGCTGCAGAAATCACTAATTCTACAAAATTAGAAAAAATATCTGCATGGTGTGAAATGACACCTGAGCAAAGAGAAGCATACAAAAAAGAAAATCATGACGCTGCAATGGATTTCAAAGAAAAACACTTTGATGCACTAGATAGAATGAAAGAAAATCATGATCTATCTCAAAGACTGCGAGCTATGATAATGTCTTCTGATATTTCTCAAGAGAAAATGGATGAACTCCGTGCAAAATACCAAGAAAAGCACGGTGATTTAGATGAGAAAAGAGCCGAGCTAAAAATGAAATTCCAAACTCATGTCTCTGCAATGCTGGGCAAACTAACAGATGAGCAAAAAGCCGACATTTTAGCAAGACATGCAGAGATGAAGGCACTAAAAGCTGAGCTGAAAGAAAAGTCATCTACTTTAACTGATGAGGAAAAACAAGAACTTAGAGCAGAATTCATTGAAAAGGCAAAATCTATGCAATTGGCATGGATCTCACCACGACAGCAAGTAGCTGCAGGAATTGATGCAGGAGAAATTGAATGTCGTGAAGGATATAGCCTTGTAATGAAGACATCAAACGGATTGCCAATGTGCTTAAAGGCAGAATCGGCGCTTCGAATGATTGAAAATGGTTTTGCAGTCCCTGTAAACTAGTTTCTTTTTTATTTTTCTGGCTTTGAACTAATATTACAAATTTTGCTTGATTGAATATGATACTTATCTTCTTCGACAGTACAGAAAATCTTAAGTTAATACTATTCAAGATAATACGTGGAATTTGAAATTATTTTGATATTAACAATTAGATTTTAGAGGTGAAAAATTGGGAGTATTTACTGAAAACTATGATAAATTTGAACCTAAAACAGAGATTAAATTTGAAGGCAGTAAAAAAGAGGAAGAATTAGAGGAATTACTGACTCGTAATCCCACTATGTTTCCTGTTAATCAAATTGCAAATTCTCCAACTTGGATTCCACTTGCACGACAAATATCTATTAAAAATCATGGAACTTTAGATATTCTTGCTACCGACAGTGACGGCAATATCTACATTGTAGAATGTAAGATAAAGGGAAATCAAGATATGAAGACAATTCGAGGTCAAATAACAGATTATGTTGCAGGATTGTGGACAGAAAGAGGATCTTGGAAAGATTTTTTGAAATCTATAGAAGAAAGATCACTTAACAAAAAAGGATTAAATGAAATTTTGAAAGACAATGTTGAAGATATTCAAGATGCGTTAGATAACATTAAACAGAATTTTGAGAATGGAAATTATTTTCTTATTTATGCTGTAGATCAAATAACCCCAGGTTTACGAGAAGTTATTAATTGGCATAATGAAAAACTTGATCAGACTCACCAATATCCTTCATTCGCAATAGAAGTGAAAAAGTTTGTTGGAGATAATAATCTTAAGTTTATTGTTACACAAAATTTCCCATTTAACTTAGATGAAATAAAAAGAGAAAAAGAGAAAACAGAAAATAGAAAAGAAAATTCAAAAACAGATTGGGAAAATATATTTGGACAAACTCAATTAACGGATGAAGAAAGAAGTAAAACTTTAGAATTTGTAAAAAGTGTGGAATTGCTTGTAAGAAAAGACGGTGGAAAAATCAATTATGGTACAGGTAAAAATATGCCTAGAATGATGCCAAAATTTACTTCCACTAGTTTACGCTCAGGAATTGGTTTAAAGGCTAACGGAAAATTGGTGTTACAATTTAATTTACTCAGAGGAGAATATCCCGATGAAGCTGAGATTTTCAAAGCAAAAATGTTTGAAATGGCTGAAATAAAGAAAGAAGTAGAAAAGAGTAGATCAAAAGGAGAGTTTGCAATAGATTCTAAGATATGGTTACCACATAAGGATAAAATTTTGTTAATTTTAGAACAGATATTTGTTGAAAAACAATAAAAATATCGGAATTTACCGAGTTTAGAATTTAATTCAAAACTCTATTCCTAAATCCTTAAGTTAATACAAAATTTAGAAATTTAGTGAAAATAGAAAAGAAAATTATAGGGGGAATTAAAAATGAGATTAAGAAAGCATTAGGATTATCAAAAAAATCATTAAAACGTCAATATTTTACAAAAGAAGTCAAAGAAACTGTTTTAAAATTTCAAAAATATCGCTAGAAGATATATCTAATACAAATTATAATTTCATATCTTCTCTGTAAATATTATACATTTTTTGATACGCTTTTTCAGAAACTTCAAAGAACATATCTTGCAATAAAACTCTTTTGCCACTTTTTTCTTGTTCCTGCCATTCATTAATTCCATCTGTAATTTTTCTGTGAATATTACTTGTTGATTCTACTAATCTTATCTGAAAATTAGCAATTTTCATATCAATATCTAAGATAATTTTTTCAATTATGATTTTTTCCTGAAATGATTCCACATTGTCTAGCTGTTTTCGTAGTCTTGTTCTTTGCAATTCTAGTCTTTCAATTTGATTCTTAACAAAAATTTCTGGATCTAAATGTCTCCATTTGTTGGCAATACTTGCATGCCAATACATAATATCTCGATTTATTGTACCGCGATTTATCTTCAAAAATTCAGCTATTTTCCTAGCAGAATAACCATATTCAAAATGCAATCTGTAAACTTCATCTCGTCGTTTTCTTTGCTCGTCTTTTGTGTATGGTCCTCCTTTCTTTTCATGCGCTAATTTCATTATTTTATTATGTCATTTTTTCATATACTAGATCCGCATAGCTGATAGTTGACCTCAAGTCAACATAAAATCCAAATTATTTAAAACCAACAATGGCATAGTTTGGCATAGTTATCACAGAAATATCTAAATCACAACCATTCAACATCTAATCACCAATGGAACTACCACGTGGAATGAAAGACTTTGAGGACAAAGAAAACGCAAACATTGAGCATATCAGGTATCATTTCAAAAAATTATCAAATCTATATGGATTCTCCTTTATGGATCCATCCCCAATTGAATTACTATCCGTACTAGAGACAAAGTCAGGACCTGCAATTAAAGACGAGATCTATTATTTCAAAGACAAAGGAGACAGAGAAGTAGCTCTAAGATTTGATTTTACTGTAGGATTAACAAGATATGCAGCTGCACAAAAATCAATGAGACTGCCAGCAAAAATATCGGCATTTGGCGGAGTATTCCGATATGACGAGCCACAAAAGGGACGATACCGCTACTTTCACCAGTGGGATATTGAAATCTATGGAAAACCAAATCTAGAATCCGAAGCTGAAATCATTGAACTAACATCCAGACTATTTGATTCGCTACTACTCAAAGATATTACAATTGATATCAACCACAGAAATTTAGTAGAGTCATTTATCAATCAAGTCTTTGATTCACAAGATCCCAAGCTGGTTGCAGATATGCTAAGGGCAATTGATAAAATACAAAAAAAATCAAAGCAAGAAATAATTAATGAATTCAAAGACAGATACGATATTACCAAGCTAGAAAAGATTCTAGAATTTTCACAAATCAAAGGAACCATACCAGAAATAGAATCAAAACTAGATACATCAAAGTTGCAATCATGGGATGAGCTAAAACAACTACTAGACTCGCTAGAGAACAGGGGAGTAGTAAATACACGCATAAATTTCGGCATAGTCAGAGGACTGGACTATTATTCCGGAATGGTCTTTGAGGTATTTGACAAAAATTCAACTTTGGGTGCACTAGCTGGCGGAGGAAGATATGATTCACTAACCAAAGCATTTGGAAGAGAAGACATTGGAGCTGCAGGTGTTGCAGGTGGAGTGGAGAGAATCATACTAACAATGCAAGAGCAAAAAATAATTCCAGAAGCAAAACAAACCAGAGTTTCAGTTTTGTACATTAATGATGAGATGCAAAAAGTTGCAATGAGTGTTGCATCTTTACTAAGACTGAACAATATCCCAACTGACATTGATTTATCTGGAAAAAATCTAAAAAAACAAATCGAGCAAGCATCTGAATCAAAATACTGCATCATAGTAGCCCCAAAGGAACTAGAAAATAGCAAAGTTGTATTGCGAAACATGCAAGACGGATCAGAATCACAAATTGATATAGAACAGCTTACAGATGATCCAGAATCAATACTTAATTTAGAAACGCCCTAGTTAGCATCATAATTTCAGGACCGCTAGTCATAGAACCGACTACCACTGCATGATTATTTACCAAAATTCCAGACATGACATATGGAACTCCATTGTTAATCGTAGTCTGCTCTACTCTCACACCTAACACATTTGCAAACTCCTTCATGTCTTCTTCGTCTGCTTCTGGGTGGATGGCAGCACCTGAATTATTTGCAACCATAACTGCACCTACCTGATTAAATCCGGCAATTCTTTTCTGTAAAACTTCGACTCCCAATACCTGCTTTATGGTGTTACAGTCTTCTTTTGATAGCCATGGCGATACAATGGCTCCTTTATCGTTTGCACAAATTACATTTCCAAGTGCGGTATATTTTGAATCCAATACACCAATTTCCATCTTTGTCTCTTTTTTTAGAAATTCGTATTCATCGATATATGCAGTCTTTGGCAGTAATATTCCGTTGTTATTCATGACCATCAATGCACCTAACAGGCGAGTGTTTGCAACAGAACCATACAGCACTTGTGCCTTTAGATATTCGCCTAGTTTTTCTGCTTTGTTTTGGGCAAAACCCATTGGAAGCAAAACAAAACTATCATTTACATTAATGTAAATTCCGATGTTTGGTCCTCTGTAAACATCAAACTTGATAATATCCATTTGTTGTAATTGATCTTTAATCGATATGAACGTAAGGAAATCTCAATTATACCATAAGCATAGATCTTTTATTCTAGTTAAATTTAGTCCCGACTAATTTTGTCTAGCTTTAAATAATATCTGGATGAAAATTGGTTTATGCCAATAGCAGAAAATTTCCCAGAAGGTCTCAAACCAATTGGAAAAATTAGTACTACAGATGGACAATTTCACTGGGTATGGGGTCCTGGCAAAACAAAAAACACTGATGGTTCACAAGCCGAAGTGTTTGCAGACAACGATGTTGTAGCAGCTTATGCAGCTAGGGGAGAAAAACAAGTTCCACTAGGTATTAGCGGTACAATGGTTGCAGTTGACTGGGATTCTTGTGTTGCAGATGGTGCATGTATTGAAGCATGTCCAGTTCAAGTATTTCAATGGTACAGAACTGAAAAAGATATTCCAAATACTGAAGCGATAAATGCAACTTTTGCTGGAACTGGAAGTTCGGTTAAAGAAGAAAGAAAAGATTTCACCGACAAAGCAGATCCAATTAGAGAACATGATTGTATCTGGTGTATGGCATGCGTATCGGTTTGTCCTCCACAAGCTATCAAAGTTGATCAATCAAACTTGGAAGCACATGAGAAAGCAGCAGGAACTTTTGTTAAAATTGTAGCAGGTACTGCCAATCCACACGCACACGATTAAAGAATTATTTTTTAATTTTATTTATTTACTTAAAACATACTGTGAATATCAGATCGAGTTAAATTTAGTCCCGACTAATTTTGTCTAGCTTTAAATAATATTCCAAAATAATCCATTTATGGTAGATTTAGTAATTCCAGAAGACTTTTGTCACGACCAAAAACCAGTCGGAAAAACTAGCCATGGTAATGGTGAAAACTTTCACTGGATTTGGGGCAAAGGAAATCCAGAAGGCGCAGCATTCTCAAATGAAGATGTAAAGGCAGCATATGAAGAGAGAGGAGAAAAACAAGTTCCTCTTGGTATTCATGGCACAACAGTAGCAGTCGATTGGGATTCTTGTATTGCAGCTGGTTCATGCATGAGCGTATGTCCAGTTCAAACATTTCAGTGGTATAGAACCGAACAAGACATTGCAGCTAAAGATGTAGTTGGTAAAGTCTTTGAAGGAACTGGAAAAACTGAACAAAACGAACGACTAGATTATACTGACAAATCACAACCAATTCGAGAACATGATTGTACTATTTGTATGGCTTGCCAGGAAATATGTCCTACAGGAGCTATTCGAATTGAACAAGCAAACTTGGAATGGCATGAGAAAGCAGCAGGTACCTTTGTCAAAATGACTGGCAGCGGTAACCCACACGCACACGATTAAAGAATTAATTTCTTTTTTCTTCTTTTTATAAAATTTCATTTGTATATCTCAACAAATTTTAATCACTGTAATCCATCATTTTTTGCAGAGGTCGCCTAGCTCGGTAGGGCGCGGGCCTTGAGAGCCTGTGTGCGCAAGCACCCGGGGGTTCAAATCCCTCTCTCTGCGTTTTATTTTTCTAAATTACCTAATTCCGCCAACATGGCTGATAGCTGAATCTCTGGATTTGCACCGACTAGAATTCTGTAATCATATTTTGCAATTATCTCTAAAATATCTGATAACTTTGCATGCTTTGTTTTAAACACTGCAGAGTTTAGATATTTTAGAAAATCTGATTCTGACATTCCATAAACTTTGATTAATTCAATTGTTTTTTCTCTTGCATCTAGTACTTTGCCAGCTAGTGCCATTTTTAGAACATCATCAACATCGCTAGTTTTTGTCAGTCCAGCTGATGACTTTACATTCTCTTCTGAGATTTCCCCTATGCTTGCAGTTGCCTGCATTAGATTAATGGCATGTCTTAGATCGCCTTCAGAATAATCATAAATTGCCTTTAGCCCTTTTTTGTCAGTTTTTACTTTCTCTTTTTTGGCTATATTCTCCAAATGATTTATCATGTCTTCTTCAGGAATTGATGTAAACTTGAAGGTGGCACATCTGCTTTGAATGGGGTCGATAATTTTTGAGATATTATTTGCAATTAGGATAAATCTGCAGTATTTTGCAGTGTCTTCTATTATTCGCCTAAGCGCAGTTTGTGCATCAGAGGTCATCTCGTCTGCTTCATCTAAAATAATTATCTTAAATGGAACCTCTACCATTCCTGCAAATCTGGAAAATTTCTTTACTTTTTCTCTAACCATGCCTATGCCTCTTTCATCTGATGCGTTTAGCTCAAGGGTATAGTCTCTGGCATTATCCCCCAGTATCTGTCTGGCAATACACAAAGCGGCAGTTGTCTTGCCGACTCCCGCAGAGCCAGAAAACATTAGGTGCGGCATGTCTGTTGGGTCTTTAATTAGGGCTTGTAGGCTACCAATGACTTCAGTTTGATTTACAATCTCTGAGAGCTTTGTTGGGCGGTATTTTTCTACCCACATGCCTGTTGATAACATGTGATATGCTAGTCTATCTCCCACTAATAAATCGAAATTAATAGGATCAATTGATCTCACAATATAGTGAACAGAATTGATCGATCCGATACATCAGGATCTTGTAGAAAAGTAGTGATCTTACGATGGAAATTGATAGAATAGAAAAACTGCACTCTATTGGATATGGCCTAAAGGATGCCAAAGTTACCATAAATCATGATATTAAATTCAATGTAGCAGGCCTCAAAATTAATGGCAGCCAAGGAGAAGTCTTGAATTTGCCTCAATGGATAGGCAAGATTCTATCGCAGAACAAACTTGCAACCTTGGAAACTCCTGATATGATTACCGAATTAAAACAAGCATTATCAAAAGAAAAGATGGTTGGTGAATACCAAATGTCTACACTTGATCCTCACTTTTACATCAAACTAAAAGAATCAATGAAAAACTTGAATCGCGATGATTTTAATCACGTAGAAAGTATCATGCTGGAATTATTCAGAATGAGAAGAGGAAAACTAGTAAAGCTTGCAGATTCTTCAAAACTAAATTCTGAATTATACAGCAAGCTAACAGTTGAAGAAAATATTTTCTTTAAAACAATTCATGATAATAGCAAAGAATTTGAAAAACAAGTCAGAGGAGATTTAAATGAGCAAAACTCAAACTAGCACCTTTACAGAGTCTGCATTATCTGATAGAGTAAAAGACTTTCTAATTCGATTCAAAGACAAGTCTGGCAGCTACAAGTATGTAGAGCAAATCGATGAGATGATGCCAAAGAGTGCAAAATATATCATTGTTGATTACAATGATCTTGTAGTAGAGCCTGAAATAGAAATTATCTTTACAACAGATCCTGACAGAATTCTAAATGCATTTTCAAGGGCAATCAAAGAAGCACTACAAACAAGATTTCCTGATTATGCAGAAAAAATTAAAGATGAAGTTCGTGTAAGATTGGTAAATTATCCACTACAACGTAGTCTCAGACAAATCAATGCCGAAACTATAGGAAACATTGCAAGTGTTTCAGGTATGGTAGTTAGAGCATCCGAAGTAAAACCACTGGCAAAAGAATTGGTGTTTGTATGCCCTGATGATCATCAAACCAAAGTAATTCAGCTAAAAGGAATGGATGTTAAAATTCCAATAGTATGTGATAATCCAAGCTGCAAGCACAGAGATTTTGAATTAAAACCCGAAGCCAGCAAATTCATAGACTTTCAAATTCTTAGATTGCAAGAACTCCCTGAAGACTTGCCTCCAGGCCAATTGCCTCATTACATTGATGTGACAATTAGGCAGGACCTTGTAGATAACGCAAGACCAGGAGACAGGATAATTCTTACAGGAATAGTACGAGTAGAGCAAGAATCCATTGCAGGAATAACTAGAGGACACAGTGGATTATACCGATTACGAATTGAAGGAAATAATATTGAATTTTTGGGAGGAAGGGGTTCCAAGACCTCACGTAAAATAGAAAGAGAAGAAGTCTCCCCAGAAGACGAAAAGATGATCAAGACTCTATCTGAGAGTCCAAATGTTTATCAGAGATTAATTGATTCTTTTGCACCCCATATCCAAGGACAGTCTCTAATCAAAGAAGCTATTTTGTTGTTAATTGTAGGTTCAACTCAAAGACTGCTTGGCGATGGAAGCAAGATTAGAGGTGACATTAACGTATTTCTTGTCGGTGATCCTGGTACTGCAAAATCAGAGATGCTAAAATTTTGTGCAAGGATAGCACCAAGAGGATTATACACTTCAGGTAGAGGTTCAACTGCAGCAGGTCTTACAGCAGCTGTAGTTCGTGATAAGACAGGAATTATGATGTTAGAGGCAGGTGCCGTAGTTTTAGGTGATCAAGGTCTTGTATGCATTGATGAGTTTGACAAGATGAAACCAGAAGATAGAAGTGCACTACACGAAGTCATGGAACAACAGTCTGCAAGTATTGCAAAAGGTGGTATTGTTGCAACACTAAATGCAAGAACATCAATTTTAGCAGCTGCAAACCCAATGTATGGAAAATATGATCCGTTCAAAAACATCACTGAAAATGTAAACTTGCCAATTCCATTATTGACAAGATTTGACTTGATCTTTGTAGTAAGAGATATTCCAGGTAGAGAAAAAGATGAAAAAATTGCAAGACACATAATTGAATTGCACACTCCTCAGGGAACTGACAAACGCTCTGTAATTGATGTTGATACACTAACGAAATATCTCTCATATGCAAAAAGGTCTAGTCCTGATTTGACAAAAGAAGCAGAAGAAAAGATTCTGCAATATTATTTACAAATGAGAAATGTGGAATCTGAGGAAATGATCACAGTTACTCCTAGACAACTAGAAGGCATTATTCGACTTTCAACTGCCAGAGCCAGATTATTAATGAAAGATAAGGTAGAGGAAGAAGATGCAGAACGAGCAATATTTCTGATTCAAAGCATGCTTCAGGATGCAGGTGTTGATGTCAATACTGGTAAGGTAGATCTTGGAGTGTTACAAGGAAGACCAAGAAGCGAAGTATCAAAGATGCAGCTATTCATGGATGTTTTAAAATCAATGGAAGGTGATAACAAAGTTGCAGTTGAGGAAAGATCATTTGTAAAAGAACTGCAAAAGACAGAAAAATTCACTGAAGAAGAAGCACGAAATTACATCAGAAGAATGCTCCGCGAAGCATCTATTTATGAATCAAAACCCGGTCATTATAACCGGGTATGAAAATAGAAAGCCTAGATCTTCCCAAACATGCAATTGATTTTTTATTGTCTGAAGGATTTCCCAAATTATATCCTCCTCAAGCTGACTGCGTTAACGCTGGATTATTAGATGGGAAAAGTATTTTGGTCTCTGCACCTACTGCAAGTGGAAAAACCCTTACAGCAACACTTGCAATGATTAGCTATCTTGCAAAAAATGATGGCAAGGTTATCTATCTTAGTCCACTAAGGGCACTAGCTGCTGAAAAATTTACAGAATTCAAAAAACTAGAAAAAGTTGATCTAGGAAAAAAAATCAAAGTAGGTATCTCTACTGGAGATTTTGAAAATGTTGAAAAAAATCTTGAAAAAAATAATGTTCTAATTTTAACAAATGAAAAGATGGACTCTATAATCAGACATAGCGCTGAATGGATTGATGAAATTGGATTAATCATTGCCGATGAGATTCATCTGATTGGTGATGAAACTAGAGGACCGACACTGGAGATGATTCTAACAAAACTAAAACTATTAGCATCAAAACCACAAATTGTAGGTCTTAGTGCTACTATAACAAATTCAGATGAACTAGCAAATTGGCTTGGCTGTATTTTGGTAAAAAATGACTGGAGACCAGTACCTCTTTCAGAAGGAGTCTATGACGCAGGACAAGTAATCATGAGTGATGGCAAAAAATTTGATGTTGAGCCTAGTCTTCGTGGAATTCCTATTGATTTAGGCGTACAATCAGTAAAAGATGGAGGACAATCGCTAGTTTTTGCAGAGACTAGGACTCGCTCAAAGGCGCTTGCAACAAAGGCAGCTGATATCATTTCACAATTACTAGAAAAAAAAGAAACAGAAGAGCTAGAAAAGATTTCAAAAAAAATTCTAACAAATAACGAACATACTGAATTGGTAAAGACTCTGGCAATATTGATAAAAAAAGGCGTAGCATTTCATCATGCTGGACTAAATCAAAACTGCAGACAAACAATAGAAACTGAATTTCGTAAAGGAACTATCAAATTATTATCTTCTACACCAACTTTGGCTGCTGGTGTAAATCTTCCTGCAAGAAGAGTTGTCATATCAAATATCAACAGGTATAATGCTAAAGTTGGTGGAAACAGACCAATTAGTATTTTAGAGTACAAACAATTATGCGGCAGAGCTGGAAGGCCGCAATATGATAATTACGGAGAATCAATTATTGTTGGAAATGGAAACAGCGAAGATTTAATGGAGTATTATATCAACGGAGAACCTGAACCAATTGTATCAAAAATTACAGATGACAAATCACTGAGAACTCATGTGTTAAGTGTAATTGTAACTATTCCTGGAATTAAAAAAGAAGACATTCTGGATTTCTTTTTGCAGACATTGGGTGGATTGCAATCAAGAAAAGCAACAATAAAGTTTGCAATTGATATTTCATTGCGATTTTTAACAAATGCATTTTTAATTATTAAAAAAGGCGAAAGATATGCTGCAACAGAGTTTGGCAAAAAGACCTCAATGCTGTACATTGATCCGCTAACTGCAACTTACTTTAGAGATGCAATTGAAAATGTATCAAAAGAAAAAAAACATACTTTTGGATTTTTACATTTAATTTCAAATTGTGAGGAATTTTTCCCAAAATTCTCACTGCGACAAAAAGACTATGAAACTGCCAGTCTGATGATAACAAATCACTCTTCTGAGATTCTATCACCAATATCTGAATATGATTGCTCTAGGAGCTTACTTGCATTACAGTCCTGGATTACAGAGTCTTCAGAATTGGCCCTTTCTGATAATTTAGGAATAGAGTCTGGAGATATGCATAGAATGGTAGAGACTGCAGACTGGCTATCGTACTGCCTTAGAGAGATTTCAAAACATGTTGAGCGTGTAGATTTACTAGATGAATTGGAGAATCTGCGAAGACGTATTCTTTATGGCATTAGAGAAGAATTGTTGGATTTAGTTAAGGTAAAGGGAATTGGACGAATAAGGGCAAGAGCACTGTATAAACATGGAATTAAGACTCTGGATGATTTGGCAAAGATTCCAGTGAATAAATTATCAGAGATAGATAAAATTGGTTCAACCCTTGCAGATAACATAAAGTCAGAGTTACGTAAGGTTAGATATTGACTGAACTGATAATCCCTGCACTAATTTCATGTTTCGTTGCATTTTTTACAGTATATTTTACCACTCCACCATTAATCAAATTCCTGCAAAAAAGAAATCTTGCAGTAAAAGATGTGAACAAAAAAGATCACATCATGGTAGTAAGGCCAGGTGGTCCTTCAATTATTGCTGGAATTATCGCATCTGAGATTGTTTTGTATTATTTTTTCCAACTTAATGAAATTATCGCAATAATGATTACTAGTTTTATTGCATTTGTGATTGGTTATACAGATGATAGAAAGGTTATGAGTGGATGGTTCAAACCAGTTGCTTTGGTGATTGCATCATTGCCAATAATTTTACTTGGAACATATGATTCGAATTTATCATTTCCGTTATTTGGTGCTGTCAAAATACCTATTCTTTATTTTGGATTGATAATTTTCATGATTCCAATTACTGGTAATACGATTAATTCCATTGATGTGCTAAATGGAGTGGCAAGTGGTTTTATGATTATTGCAAGTTTCTCACTAAGCATTGCATTATTTATTTTACAAAACTATGAAATGGCAATAATCAGTTTACCGTTGGGATTTGTCTCGTTGGCATTTTACAAATATCACAAAATTCCAAGCAAGATATTTCCTGGTGATTCTGGTGCTTTGACGTTGGGTGCCATGTATGGTGCAATTGCAATTGTTGGCCATGTAGAAATTATTGCAGCTGTTGCACTTTTGCCGGCTATAATTAACTCATTTTTGTTCCTCTCAAGCATGAAACGAATTGTAGAGCACAGGCAAATCAAAGGAAAACCAGTAGATCATACTGAAGATTTCAGACTACAGGCAACTAGCGATAAAACTGCACCTATTACACTAGTGAGACTAATCCTTGCTGCTGGACCATTATCTGAAAAACAAGTCGGATTTGTAATTTTCAAGTTAGCAATTTTTTCAGGAATACTGGCAGTAATTACTGCATTTATGATGAGAGTGCCAATTTGAGGATAGGACTTTTTGGATTTTTGTTTGTAATGTGGGCTTTGATTATTACTGGAGGAGGAATACTAGTTACGATTCTGGGTCCTTTTTCTATTTCTGGTTATGGTGATTTTGATTTGTTGTTGACTTCAGCACTTAAAGCAATTATTGCGATAATTCTAGTAATAGTTTGGATTTTGGTTTTATCGAAATTCAAAAACTGGATATTTAAAAAAGAGATAAAATCCTAACTTTCAATCCACTGTTTTTGTTTTTTATCATATTCTTTACGTGTGTATCTTATTGTTGCCGGAGATCCAATAACTACAGAATCTTCTGGAACATCTCTTGTTACTACTGCACCCATTGCAACAACACTATTTTTTCCAATGGTTACTCCTGCTTTAATGACAGCTCGCGCTCCAATTATCGCATTGTCTTTTATTGTAACTCCAATCATTTTATCGCACATTGGATATGGATCGTTTGTCAGTACAGCAGCAGGTCCTATGAATACATTTTTTCCAATTCTTGAAAGTGGTGAAATGTATGCTTGTCCTTCTATCTTTGTGTTGTCTCCGATTTTTACATTGTAATCAATATGTACAAGTGAGCCAATCTTTACGTTGTCTCCGATTTCTACATTATCTCCAATGTATGAAAAATGCCAAATCTTGACATTTTCACCAATTTTTGCTTTTTCTGAAATAAAATTAGTAACCAATTATGTCACAAATGCCATGGGTTTGCCATAGTAATAATTTTTTCAGGCAAGTTTTTCTTGTTGCTTGTAAGAAATTCCATCTCTTGTTGCTTGTTTCTTAATTCATCTGGCAGCATTATTGGTATTTCCTCAATTATTGGATAAAACCTAGAGCATTTGGAACAAAATAATGCTCCTTCTGAAACAACATTGTTTTTTTCTTTAATTTCGTATAATTCCAAAGGATGATTCTTGTCTATAGGACATGCCAAAATATCCATCATTGTTTTGTTCATTTTAAATCCAGATAGATTGGTATTCCTTTTTGGCTAGATAAAAGTGCAGCTTCTGCAATTTTTGTTACATTTACTGCTTGTTGTGCTTTTACAACTGTATCATTTTTCCCCTCTATAGCTCCCAAGAAGCTTTGAATCTCTAATAATAATGGCTCTTGTTTTTCATGGTGTAAAATTTCAGGTTCTTCTTTTCTCTCTACTTTTACCTCTTGTGAGATAAAATCTAATGTGATCAGTGCATCCGTACAAACTGCAGTAAATGTCCTGACTCTCTTTGGTGTAATCCAATTTGATGAAATGATTGCAACTTTATCATTTTTGTATCCTAACATTATGCTTGCAAAGTCTTCATGTTCATGATTTATCCTACCTGATCTTGCAAAAACTACCACAGGCATATCATCAAAGAGCCAATTTGCAGTATCAATGTCGTGTACCGAAGTATCATAAATTATTCCAACATCTTTGATGTGAAGTGGCATTCTATTTTCTCTGTGAAATTCAAGCATTATCAGATCACCATATTTTTTTTCTTTGACAAATTTTTTCACAATATTTACTGCTGGATTAAAACGTTCAATGTATCCACATGTTAAAATAACTTTATTTTTTTCTGCCAGTTCTACAATCTTCTGACCATCTTCTGATTTGTATGTCATTGGTTTTTCGACAAACACATGTTTTTTTGCCTCTAGCAATCTTGTAGCAATTTCTGTATGAGTTGATGTTGGTGTTACAACAAATGCTCCGTCAAATTTTTCAGATTTAATTAAATCATCTAATGAACTGTAATGATTTACTGAATATTTTTCACCGTATTCCTTACTTCTTTGAGCATCTACATCACAAACTGCACAGAGTACCCCTAGTTGTGAGAGTATTCTGGTGTGATTTTTACCCCATCCACCAGTCCCAATTTGAACAATTTTCATCTAATACACCGCAGTTAACCAATGAGAGTAGTCCTGATTTTTGTTCATTACTATGTCTGTATACTCGCTCATCATTTTTTTGGTAATATCTCCAGGTTTGCCATTACCAATTTTTTTACCGTCCATTGCAATTATTGGTGTAATTTCTGCTGCAGTACCAGTAAGAAAAATTTCATCAGATACAGTCAATTCGCTTCTTGCAATTTCAGTCTCTGTCACATCTATGTCAAGATCTCTTGCAATTTTTATGACAGCATCACGTGTAATTCCATTTAAAGCTGAAGATGATAATGGTGGTGTGATTAATTGACCTTCTCTTACAATGAAAATGTTTTCACCTGGCGCTTCGCTGACATTTCCATTATGATCTAGCAAAATTGCTTCATCAAATCCACTCCTTTTTGCTTCTTGTGTTGCTATGATTGAATTAAGATAATTACCGCCCATCTTTGCTTGAGGAGGTGTTGACATGTCTGAGAACTTTCTCCATGATACAACACCAGCAGTAATTCCATTTTTATTAAATAAATCCCCAAATGGAAATGTAAAAATTGCAACATTAGTTGGTGCCTTTTCTGTTACATGCAGATTTATTCCATAATCACCAATAAAGTAAAAAGGTCTAATATAGCAGGATTGTTTTATTTTATTTTTTTCACAAATTCCAATTACTGCATCACTGATGATCTTATCTGAAAAATTAAGTGAAATGTTATAAAATTGCCCTGATCTTCTAAATCGCTTAATGTGATCATCTAATCTAAAGACATAAAGATTTTTTCCATTCCAGTATGCCCGTATCCCTTCAAAAACTGATGTTCCATAGTGAATTGCATGTGTTGTTATTGGAACGTTGGCCTTGTCTAATGTTACGAATTTCCCATCAAACCAAACATATTTTGAGAGAGGCAGACCCATAAAAAAATCTCTACCATATCAGTAATTAATCTATTCTGGAAACTACTGATATTTTCTCTAAAATCTTGGATTAGTGGATGATTCTGATCATTTCATTTGGTAAAATACCAAAGTTTGAAGATGTTTTTGAATTATTCAAATTTTCATATGATCAAATGATTGTAATAATTTGAAGACGATAAAGATTTGAAGATAAAAATACTGAAAATATGGATCTGATTTTGATCCGTGATCATTTTTTCTTTTTAAAAATGTATTCTGAACATCACCCATTTTGTGTAATTTTTTTAATTTCACCTGTAGAAATCCAAGTAAATCATCGTTTCCATTATGGCAGCAAAGAAAAAAGCAGCAGCTAAAAAAACAACCAAAAAGGCTTCAAAAAAGAAATAGACTTTTGAAGCTTATTTCATTTTTTCTAGTCTAATCTTTATTTTTCATATCTTTATTTTTCTAAAAATTATCGTTTTCTAATTTCACTCAGACCATCCCTCTTTTGGAAATTTCATTCCCAAAACTCGAGTCGTTTTATCTTCTAAATTTGAAAATTTCTTAATTATGTCCCAATTTTCTTTAATAATTTTTTCAACACTTTCTGGCACATCATTTTTCCAATTTGTTTCTCTTCCTAATGCTGAATCATAGAGACTTTCTTTTACAGCTGCGGCAGATAGTGTTTTTCTTTGTCCCACTTTGGGTTTTAATCTGTATAATTTGAGCATGTATCCTTCCGCTTTATCTCCTGTATATGAAAAGAAATCACCTTGTACTCCTCTGAGTATTTGTTTTCTCAACTCCCAAGATCTAGGTGACAATAATGGCGGCATGTATTTTTTAAAAGGCGCAAAAAAAGCATAATCATCTGTCACTAAAATAGAATCACCAAAAATTGATGTAAGCATTTTTTTTCTAATCTCAAAATTAAATGGAAAACTTTTGCTGTTGATTTCTTTATCTCCTGATTTAAAAACAACAGGCATGACTTTTACTTTATCTGCGTTCTTTTTTAATTCATTAATTATTTCAACATGTGCATTGGTTACAGGATTTAGATGTGCAAGATATAGAGCAGTTATCAACTGTATTAACTAAAAAAATGTCATATTTCAATGATTGACTTTTTCAAAATATGGGGACGATGGGACTTGAACCCATGATCTCCAGCACCCGAGGCTGGCAGTATACCAAGCTAACCTACGTCCCCACAAATAAGAATAAACCGAAGATTTTATTTCTTTAAATTGATTAACCGTATGATTCGTACTTTACTTCAAAGCTTCCATCTGCACGTTTGTCATGTTCTGTAACAAAACCTTTTGGTTTTAAGAAATCCATTACACCATCAATTGTTCCTTGCCAACCACAGACATAAAATATTGTATTTTCTTTAGTTATTTCATCACCAATTAATTCTTCTAGTGGTGAAATTCCATTGTCTCTTGGTCTAAGAAATGTTTCAACTCTTCCGACCTGACCTGCCCAAGATCTGTTAAACCATTCTTGTGGTCTACTGATAGCTGCTCTATATCTGAAATTCCATTGATCTTTTCCTCTTGCTATGCTGTCATTTTCCAATTCTGTCAGTAATTCTTTGTAACTTAGCTCATCAACATAACTTGCGCCCTGCAAAACAATAATCTCTCTTTTATCTCCAGTATCATGTAGGTGCTGTGCAAAACTTACAAATGGTGCAAGACCTGTTCCTCCACCAATACAAACAATTCGTCTGTTGTCTTTTTCTCCATTTGGAAGTGTCTCATTTATCAAAAGCGCTCTGCCTGTAGGTTTTAACCATAAAATTTCGTCACCTTCTTTTGCATTAAATAACTGTGTAGTCAATCTGCCTGGAAGTGGCTTTCTTACCCATCTAATTACAAGCTCGATATATTTTCTATTTTCAGAATGGGAGGCAATTGAATATGCTCTTCTGACAATTTTTCCACCTTCAAGAGGATTTGGTAATCCTAATGTGATAAATTGACCAGGTTGATATTCTGGAACCGGACCATCTTTTGGTACCAATCTAATAATTACAAGATCTTCTTTAAGTAACTGAACATATGTGATAGTTGCTTTGTTATCTACTACCATAACGTTACATCCATCCTAATTATGGTTAAATATCTTGTGTTAGATTATGCTAGTTTTTTTTCTTTAACCGCTAAACGTTAATAACCAATTTGAAAAACGTTATTCGATCAGTTTACTGATTATTGGGCCGATCGTCTAGTCTGGTAGGATGGGTGCATGGCATGCATCAGATCGAGGGTTCAAATCCCTTTCGGTCCACTTTTCTCTTTACATTATCAAGTAATCTATCTAGTTCAGAATCTTTTTCCTTAGAAATTTCTTTAATTTCATCTTCGGTTAGTGAATATCCAAGATCAATAATTGCTTGTAGTGCACTTTTTTTAACTTCCAAATTAGAATCAAACAGACAATTGCAAATTACTTTTTTTGCTTCTTTTGCTTTGAGATGACCTAATGCTCCTAATGCACATGATCTTACCATGGAACTTTGATCATATGTGAGCTTGATGATCTCAGGAATTGCACTAGAGTCATTTCTATTTGATAGTACCAAAGCTGCATATCCTCTGATGTTTTTATCTTGAGAACCTAAACTGTTTACCAATAAATCTGAAATTTTATTTTCATTTAATATCAGTGAGCTAAACGCTTCTCCTCTCACTTTGATATCATCATCATCTAATTTTGAAATTATTTTTTGTATGATTTCTATATTATCTGTAAAAGAAAGAGATTCAAGAATTTTGATTTTTTCTTCACTAGTACCCGAATCTAAAATTTCTTTGATATTTTTCAAGTTATTCATTAAAATCACCAGATCTAGTTAATAACGGTTCAATATTTTTCATAAAATTTTATCTAGAATCAAAAAATCTCTTTTAGCTTTAAATTATCGTTAAATACCGAATTTCTTATGTCAAACGAATCCAGAAACACCATATTCATTGGTAAGAAACCATTGATGGCATATGTAACATCAACGCTAATTCAATTGGCAAACTTACCAGCCGTCTACATCAAAGCTAGAGGTCTAAGCATCGGTCGTGCTGTGGATGTAGCTCAAATCATTGCAAGAAAAACAGAAAATGCTGGATACTCTATTGGAGAAATAAAAATAGGCTCCGAATCATTAGAGTCACAAGACGGTAGAACCAGAAACGTTTCAACAATAGAAATTGAAGTAAAGAGAAACAGTTGATAACTGTACTTTACTTGAAATTTTTTATTTTATTCTCTTTTTGAAAAACCATACTTCTTTTCTAATTTTTGGAACTTGGGCAACTCTACAAGATCATTGAATTGATCAAAGTTTACAACTTTTTGTTTAAACTTTGTAGTTGTTCCTGTCTTCTTTAGTTCTTTTAAGATATTCATTGTTGCAAAAGTATTGGCAAACAATACTGAAAGTGGGTATAGAATTATTTTAAATCCCAATCTATGTAATGTTTCTGCTGAGCTAATTGGAGTTGCACCTCCCTCGATCATGTTTGCAACAAGTGGTGCATTAATTGACTTTCCAATTATTTTCATTTCTTCTAATGATCTTGGTGCTTCAATAAATACAGCATCTGCACCAGTTTTTTTATTTTGTATCCCACGTTCTATTGCAGCATCCAATCCCTCGGTTGCCCTTGCATCAGTTCTTGCAACAATTATGAAATTTTTACTTTGTCTTGCATCTATTGCAGCACCCAATTTCTCTGTGTATTCTTCTTGTGTTATGACTTCTTTTCCCTTCATATGTCCACATCTTTTTGGCCATCTTTGATCCTCTAGAAAAATTCCAGAGGCTCCTGCTGATTCTAATTCTCTAACTAATTTCCAAACACTTAACGCATTACCGTAACCTGTATCTGAATCAACTATTACTGGCACTGAAACTGCACAACAAATTCTTCTTGCATTATCTAGAGTTTCTGTTGCTCCAATAAACCCATAATCTGGCATTCCAAATAATGTAGCTGAAGTTCCATATCCTGTTTGAAACATGGCTTCAAATCCCACTTTTTCTGCAATTTTTGCCCCTATTGCGTCATAGACTCCTGGAATGACAAGAGGTTTGTCTGCCTTTAACATGGTTTTCAAATTTTTCATGGCTTTACTTTTACAATGAATTATTTATGATTTTAAAAATATCTAAAAAGACAAAAAATCTATTCTATCTTGATTTCTTTTCCTTTTTTAGTTGTTTTATTTTCATCTATTTTTTTTAGTTCTGACTCTAAGAATTTTCTATACCTTTGAGTTTCTTCATTTGTCATGTTGGCAAAATTGGAGTTAAGAATTGAACCTATTGTGGACATTTTTTCTAACAGATCCATTGCAACAAATCTCCCAACATTGCCTAATCTGAAAAGAACATCTAATTGTTTTCTAACAATGTCATTAATTTTGTCAACGTCTTCTGCAGTTTCTATTCCTTTTTTTGTAAGTTGATATTTTCCATCCTTGGTTTCTTCAATTAGACCTTCATCAAGTAGTCTTCCCAATAATGGGTAGATCAAACCAGGTGAAGGTTTCCATATACCGTTACTTTGCTCAACTGCATAATCTATGATCTCTTTTCCAGTATGTGCTTTCTTTTTTAGCAGTTCTAAGATGAAATATCTTGAAAATCCCCTTGGTATTGAACTTCCAACTCTCTGAAACCACTCTGAAATCATAACTACTAATATCGCTAGCGATATATAATAATTTTTTCCAATTATTAGCCTCATTACTACATATTTAACCCGCTTTCTATGCAGTCAGTCTGACAAATGGTCGAATCTATCGAATTTGATTTGATAATATGTGGTTCTGGATTGGCTGGCCTAAGAGCTGCAATAGAGGCTGCTAGAAAGAATCCAAAAATCAAGATTGGTATAGTTTCAAAACTTCAAGTTATGCGTTCACATTCCGTATCTGCAGAGGGTGGAACAGCTGCTGTTCTTTTTGAAGATGAAGGTGATAGCATTGAATCTCATATTTATGATACTGTGAAAGGAAGCGATTTTCTTGCAGACCAAGATGTTGCTGAAAGACTTTGTGTGGATATGCCCAAAGAAATTTATCAAATGGATCATTGGGGAATGCCTTGGTCTAGAAGAAAGGATGGAAAAATAGGCCAAAGAAATTTTGGAGGTTATAGTTTTCCAAGAGCAACTTATGCATCTGATAAAGTAGGTTTCTTTTTAATGCAAACTCTGTATGACACCTGTCAAAAATATGAAAATATAGAATACCTCAATGAATGGTTTGCAACATCTATTATTCATGACGGAAGACGATTTATGGGAATTACCGCAATTGAACTTTCATCTGGAAATTTTTATTCCATTAAAGGAAAGGCTCTGATTATTGCAACTGGTGGAGCTGGAAGACTGTATAGTTTTTCAACTTATGCATTATCTTCAACTCCTGATGGTTTGGATATGGCATTACGTGCAGGTATGGCACTAAAAGATATGGAATTTGTACAATTTCATCCAACTGGAATTTTGCCTTCTGGAATATTGATCACTGAAGGTGCCCGAGGAGAAGGAGGTTATCTTCTAAATAACAAAGGTGAGAGATTTATGAAAAAATATGCCGCTGAAAAAATGGAGCTAGCTCCACGTGATATTGTTTCAAGATCCATGATGACAGAAATGAGTGAAGGTCGTGGATTTCAACATGAAACAGGTGTTGATTGCATGAAACTTGATTTAAGACATCTTGGTGATGAAAAAATTAAAGAAAAATTAGGAGGCATTCGAGAAATCTCTATTAAATTTTCTGGATTAGATCCTGCTCAAGAACTTTTGGATGTAAGACCAGTGGCACATTACATGATGGGTGGCATTCATACTAATGTTGATGGAGCAACAGAACTACAAGGTGTCTGGGCTGCAGGTGAAGCCGCATGTAATAGTGTTCATGGCTCAAATCGACTAGGTGCAAATTCCACCTCTGAGTGTCTAGTTTGGGGAAAAATTACTGGTAATTTGGCAGTTGACTATATTGAAAAAGATATTTTGCCAACTCCATGGCCACATCATTTAGTTGCAGTAGAGGAAAAGAGAATTTACGATGGAATTTTCCGAGGTAATGGCGATGTTAATCCATATGAGATAAGACAAGAACTAACTGATACCATGAATGATAAAGCATATGTTTTTAGAAATGAAAAAAATATGGTTGAAGGACTAAAGAAAATTCGTCAACTAAAAGTGCAAACCTGGAAACATGTTGATGACCAAGCAAAAGAATACAATACCAACTTTTCAAATGTAATGGAACTTGATTCAATGTTTAGAGTTGCAGAAATAGTTTTGCTTGGAGCTATTAACAGAAAAGAATCAAGAGGTGCACATGCAAGAACCGATTATCCAAAACGTGACGATGCACACTTTTTACATCATACTTTGGCATACTATGATCCAAAAGAACCTATAATGAAAACACATCCTGTCACAATTACCAGATACCAACCAGTGGAGAGGAAATACTAGAGATGGCAAACCAAGATGAAAACAAAGAAGGTATTGGCGGAATGATTAATCCTCGAAGATATGGAATTGAAAGAGTTGCATATTTGTTAATGCGATTAAGTGGATTGGGATTGTTGGCATATTTTATAGGTCACATTTACGAAACTAGTTCAATTTTAAAAGGTCAAGTCGGATGGAATGAATTTCTTGCAATAACACAGACTAATGCAGGCCATGCTATTTTGGCAATAGTCATTGCAATGTGTGTTTTTCATACTGTCAATGGAATTAGAGTTATGCTTGGACATGGCGGAGTTGGTGTAGGAAAACCTGCAAGACCTGATTATCCATATGTCCCAGCATCCCAAAATATTAGGCACAAAATGGGTATCTATTCTGCCATAATACTTGCTGCAATTGCAATGATGTACGGACTAGCGGTAATGTTTGGTGAATAAAATGAGAGAAAGCATTATCATGAAAATACACTATGGAACTGCCTTAGCTGCTATAGCACTTGTAGCAGTTCATATTTTGATGCGTCTTACACAAGGATTTGCAGAGTCTCTGGAATATGATAGTGTAATTGCAAACTACAAATTCCTACCATATGCTGGTATGCTTGAAATAATCTTGATTTTATTATCTATTCATGGCTTTAATGGATTAAGAGTTATTTTGCTTGAATTAAAACAAGGTCGAAGATATGAAAAAGCAGTATCGTATGGTTGTGTTACAGCAATGATTGCATTAATTGCATATGGTTCACGAACAATAATAATGGTAAATACGGGGATGACATAGATGGCACAAACACCTACTCTAGCAGAAGAAAGCGGTTCAACACCATTTTCTTACTCACAATCAATTATTCTACGTATTGCAAGATATAACCTCCAACATGATAGTGCCAAGTCATTTATGGAATTTCAAATTCCATATGAAAAATGGACTACTGTATTAGAAGCAATTCTTGAGGTAAAGAAACATTTTGATCATTCTGTTGCAGTTCGTTATTCTTGTAGACAAGCTACGTGTGGTTCATGTGGGATGATCATCAATGGCAAACCAAGACTAGCATGTTTTACAAAAATCAGCGAACTAAATTCAAATGTTATAACAGTAGAGCCAATGAACAACTTTCCAATTATCCGTGATCTTGCAGTAAAGTTTGAGAGATTATTTGATACACATCATAAAATAAAACCATACCTTATTCGTGACGATACTGAAATTACAACTAACACAAAAGAATTCTTACAGTCCCCAGAAGAACTAGAACAATACATCCAATTCTCTAATTGTATCAAATGTGGATTGTGCAATTCTGCATGTCCTACGATGGCAACTGATTCTTCATTTGTAGGACCTCAAGCATTAGCTCAAGCATATCGATATGTTGCTGATAGTAGAGACAAAGGAAAAGACAACAGACTAAAAATTATTGATGATTCTCACGGTATTTGGAGATGTCATTTTGCAGGTTCATGTAGTCAAGTATGCCCAAAAGGAGTAGATCCCGCTATGGGAATTCAATTATTACGAGGCTATATGTTGGGATTTAGAAGCTAAATCTTCTTTTTTGGATTTGGACTGTTGTTTACCTGATTGTTAATTTGTTCTGCCATAAAGTGATTTGAGACATTTACTTTGACATCATCAATTCCATTTACTTTTAAAAGATTATCGTGAATATCTTGACAGATTTTAAATCCGAAAACTGCAGGACAAAATGGACTCGTTAGATGCAAATCCACTTTTACATTACTGCTATTGATATCAACTTCATCAATTAATTCTAAATCTGTAATTGATGTATTGATTTCAGGATCTACAATTTTTGATAATTCATCAAAAATTTTTACTCGAAGTTGTTTGATATCTAGACTCATGTCAAAAAAAGCGTCTATGCTATATATAACCATTCTAAAACCTTAGGTAATGTATCGTTCACGTCTTGGTACTGATTTGAGTGATATTACTTTAGATTATGTTTCATCTATAAATGATGATTCTCAAATAGCACTTTATGATATTTTAGGAAGTCAAGCTCACACCATTATGTTATATGAAAACACAATCATTACAAAAAATGATGCAAAAAAAATTCTTTCTGCATTAGAATCTTTGAAAAAGGAAAAATTCAGTACTTCATCTGGAGCAGAAGATATTCATGAATTAATTGAAACCCTTGTGATCAAAAAAGCAGGTATGGCAAGCGGTGGAAAAATGCATACTGCAAGATCACGAAATGATCAAGTTGCTTTAGATATTCGAATGAAAATTCGTGATGATATTAACATTATTTGTAATTGCTTACTTGATACAATTGAGGCACTCGTATCTCTGGCAAAAAATCATCAAAAAACAATAATGCCTCTTTATACACATCTACAACAAGCTCAGGCAGGCTTGTTTTCACACTATCTATTGGCTCAGGCAGATGTATTGTTTAGAGACTTTGATCGTCTTTATGCTGCATTTAGTCATGTTAATCAGAGTCCTCTAGGAGCAGGACCTGTTGGCGGAACTAGCATTGCAATTGATCGACATAGCACTGTAAAGATGTTGGGCTTTGATGGAATAATTGAAAATTCACTTGATGCCACAAGTACACGTGATTTTGTTGCTGAATATGTTGCAATGATAGCAATACTGATGACTAATCTCAGTAGAATTTCTGAAGATTTTGTAATTTGGTCTACCTCTGAATTTTCCTTTATAGAATTAGCTGACGAATTTACATCACCATCAAGCGTAATGCCACAAAAGAAAAATCCAGATATCTTAGAATTAACAAGAGGAAAAACTGCCGAAGTAATTGGAAACCTTACTGCAATTCTAACTACCATCAAAGGACTGGCTTCAGGATATGGGCGTGATCTGCAACAAATCAAATCATCTATTTGGTCCACATCCAAAATTTCGATTAGTGCACTATTGATTTTAAAATCAATTCTTCTTACATTACATGTTAATGAAAAGGAAATGAAAAAGGCTGCCGAATCTAGTTATCTTATTGCACTTGACATTGCAGAGAAGTTAGTTCAAAATGGAATTCCATTTCGAACCACTCATAAAATTGCAGGAGGTTTAGTACAGATAGCACACCAATCCAACAAATCTATGAATAAACTCAGCATGAAAGAAATTTCAAAAATTGCTCAGGAAACAAAAACTAATCCAAAATTGATAATAGAAATTATTCAATCTACGACAATTACCTCCTCTCTAAAGGATAGAAAATCCTTTGGCTCTTCTGGATATGACGAACAGAAGAGAATGATTGAAGATCGTATGGAAAAAATCAACAACTATAGAGTCAATGCAACAAAACGAGATAATGATATTTCAAAGGCATTAGATAATCTATCAAACAAAATTACTGAATTGATAAAATAGGAGCGGGTCTAGTGGGACTCATATACTTTTCTGGGTATGATAAAAGACCCAATTTTGTGTCTAATTTACATAATTAATGAGAGATTACAAAATATACTATACTAAAGCGAGAATACGAAAAGGTTGAATCTTTACTTACTTTTGAAAGCTAATTATCGTAAAATCATGCTGATGTAAGCTCTAATAGCTTAATAGCTCTGATTATCAGGCACGAAAAGCTTACAAAATAACTAAAGCTTCATGTCTAATGTTCTATGAATAGCTCTTTCTCGTAAATTTCACTCACGATACTTGGGATTTTACTTATTTCTGGCATTTTACGAAATAGCTCTTTGTCAAGCTTTATAGCTTTTTCTCGTGCCTGATAATAGCTCAGAAAAGCACGTAATCCTAATAGAGATTACGTAATATCTGTTATGGCTTAAGCTAATGATGTTTTGAATTCTTGTATACCCTTTTCTACTAGAAGTATTTACTATTTTCATGGTAGTTAGAAACAATTATTGTTTTACTAATGCAACAGGCGTAATTGCAGATGAGATTGTAATCACGTTTAGCTCTACCATAGAACTTTTGGCAGTAAATAAAATGGATCCTAATAGTAATGATTTTCCATATAATCTGAAAGAGGAAGAAAACAACACCAAGATATCCATTCAACACCTCAGATATCCATCACCATTAGAGATTCAAATAAGAGTTAAGGCAAACGAAGATGTTAAAGTGAAAAGTGCAGTTTGGATATTGGGTGATGGTAACCATACTCCAAAACCAATAGATCTTAGTAAATACGATCCATTGTGTTAGATTAAACCATTGTACATTCTTGAAATGAATCTATGACCAAATGAAGTTTATTTTATCTAATTGTTTCCTCTGTGTCTTTTTGTTCTTTGACATATCGGACGATATCACTTGGAGTAATAATCCCTATTGGATTATTGTTCGTCTTATCGAAGACTATAGTTATTGGTTGACAATCTTGAGCTGAAATCACTTTTTGTATGTCATCATCAGATGATACACTATTAATAGAATCAAGATTTTGAATGATTTTATTTATTTTTATGTTTGGTTTGAATCTCATCATATCTGATAATCTGAGAATCTTAATTGGAATATTATTCTGTTCTACCACTATTCTGCTTTTTCCACTAGATATGAATTTTTTTAATGCTATGTCCATCTTATCGTTCACATCAACTGAGACAATATTTTCAGGTTTATCAATTCGAGTCATGACTTCTTTAATTCTCATTCTTTTTTCCTCCTTTCTCTGATAATAATTGGAATATCTGCTTTTTTAGATCTTCGTTTTCTACAAGTAATTGTTGATTAGATTTGAGTACTGCATCTCGATTTATGCCTCTTTCCTCTGCGTTTTTCTCTAATTGTGTATTTATTGCCTTAATTTTTTCATTCTTGGCTTCAATTTCCTTGTTTTGTTTCTCGATTTCATCTTTAAGCTTCTCTACTGCATTTTTCTGATCTTTTGCACTTTCGGCTTCTGTCTTAAACTTGCTTGTCATCTTGTCAATGACTGCAACAGGAGTAAATCCAGCAGCTAAACTAGTTGCGATAAGTACTACCATATTTTGAACAGTAGGTTGTAGCTGTCCATTGGCAAAAAGTGATGATAGGCCTTCAAATGAAGCTAGGACAATTATCCCTGCAACACCACCAATCAATGGAGGATATGTTGTTTTTTCTTTATTGCTGTCACCTGATTGTTGTTCATCAGTTGTCGGTTGATTAGTTGGTTGTACAGGTGTTTTGCTTATTTCCTTTGGTTTTGTTGAATCTTGTTCTTTCTTTTTAGCGAAATTAAGATTTTGATTGTGGATCATTGTCCCAAATGTCCCAAATCCAAATGATATTATGACAAGTAAGGCCACTGTAGCTGCAATATTTTCTTGCCACCATTGTTTTGATTCTTTTACAGTTACTTGTAGTGAATTTGATTCTTTATCATAGCGTATATTTTCAACAAGATAGGAGACTTTTGCTCTTGGTAAAGTTGTATCGATTGGCTTTTCTCCTTTTATTCCATCAACTGGTTTAATTTTGTATAAAAATTCTTTTTCTTTTTCAGGTTGTAGATCATCTACACGAAACACCAAGTATCCATCTTCCATTGTGATTCCATTTGTAGAAATTAATTTGAATCCAAATGGAATTGTATCTCTTATCTTGATGTCAGATATTTGGTTAGATCCTAAGCTAAATGCAGTAATTTTGATTTCTATTTCATCTGACCAATCTATGATTGATTGACTAGATGACTTATAGATGAATATTGAAGAAGACTCTTCTTGAGCAAATGCAGTAGACATTACAGTAACTGTTAAGATTGCTAAAATAATTGGCAGTGTAACCTTCATGGTAAAATCATAAGTTACTCACTTTCATTTAAATTATAAAATATTTTCATGCGTAAAGAATTACCTTTCAAGATTTCATAATCCTATACAAGATTACGAAGTTGAATCTTTATCTGACCTTGAACATCTAGCAAATTTTTTTGAAATAAGAAAAGATTATCTTTTATAATAAAAAGATACATGAACATGGAAAAGAACCTAGAATTTGAAATTTTATCATTACTTGCTGCACGTCAACATGATGATCATGTTGTAGATGAAAATGAAATAGCTGGTGATCTTGGAGAAGACAAAGATGCTATTCACTATACTTGCTCAAGTCTTGCAGCTAAAGATTACATCTATTATGTTGAACATGATGGAGATTCTTGGGCAATTACTAAAGAGGGAGCATTAGCATTAGATACAATTATCACTGCAAATATCAAAGAAAAAATAGATAGTAAAACTTTGGAATTACAAACAAAATCGATTAATTATCAAAAATATGGAGTTATTATTGCCATTATTACAGGAATTACCGCGATGATTGTCTCCGTATTTACCGCAATGAAATAGTTCCCTTTGTATAATTATGTAAAAATTATGAAAATTAGTTTTTCACATCCACTTGTCTAAGTCAGTGGTTTTCTTTGTTGATACTTTCAGCGCATCTTCTATTAGTTCTGTTGTTACATTATCCATTATCTCTTTAATGTATGTCATAACACTTCCAGCTCCTTTAGGATTACTTGAAGCAAAAATCAAATCATATAATTTATTTTCTCCTGCTCTGAATATTGGAATAACTTCAACAAACTCTTTCAAAGTTTTAATTTGTTTAAGATATACATCCAACAATTCTGTTTGATTGGAACATTTTCTCCACTCTGAAGTTCCAAATACATTATCAAAAGTTTTTTCATCTTTAGTACCAGGGAGTGCATGAGGTCGATTTAGCGCAACACCGTAACTCATGAATGTTATGAAAACATCAGCTTTTTTAATAGATAATAATTTACTTATGTCACGCCATTGTAGTTCTGTATATCCCATAGGATCAATAAATATAAGAAATATTTTTCCACGCGATTCTTTATTTTTGATTTCTTGAACAGTGTCTGAAAAACTTCTGACTACTGGATTATAATCTCTATTCCCTACATGATTTTTGAGTTGTTTTAATCTTTTATTTAACACAGAAATAGATTCTGCAGAAATATCTGAAAGAAAATAATCTGAAAATGGATTACGTGTATTTCTTAAAGCAGCAATTAGCGGAGAGCCAGGAAATCTTTCCATCTTTAATAATTCATTATCCTCAAATCCAATAACTCCAGAGCCACAATGTGTATCTACATAATACCAATAATCAAAATTCTTTTTGAAAATTGCATGAGTAGACGCTATGTAATAGTCAAGTGCTAAAAGCTTCTTAATTGACCAAATTCTTCCAGGTGATACAATTTGACTGTCATTTTTTATCAAATTGATTTTTTCAATAAGGTAACCAATCCTTTCTTTAGCCCAATCATAAGGATCTTTTTGCATAAATGGTACTGTTACTTACATTTACTAAGCATTAAAAAAACAATTTTGGAATTGTTAACCTTTAGTTAAAATATTCTGTATCGGTTAACCCTTTTATTAGATCCACATAAGTAGTGCATCAATGGCAGTAGGCTCTCAAATTGAATGGACTGAAGCTACATGGAATCCAACTACTGGATGTACAAAGATTTCACCCGGATGTAAAAACTGTTATGCCGAGAAACTCTCAAAACGTTTGATGTTGATGGGAGTAAAAAAATATAAAAATAATTTTAAATTTACTGAACAACCGCAAGACTTGAATTTACCTCTTATTTGGAAAAAACCAAAAAAAATCTTTGTCAATAGCATGTCTGATTTGTTTCATGAAGATGCAAGAATGGAATACATCGGAAGTTGTTTTGATGTTATGTTGAAAGGTAATCATCATGTTTACCAAGTTTTGACGAAACGTCCTCAAACTATGGCTGACTTTTCTGATTTGTTTGAGAATTATTATGGTGATGTTATACCTCCTCATATCTGGATGGGAACTAGCATAGAAAGCGAAGATCATAAATGGAGAATTGATGCACTAAGACAAGTCAAGTGTCACACCAGATTCCTTAGTATTGAACCTCTGTTGGGACACATGGGTAAATTAGATCTAACTAAAATTGATTGGGTGATAATTGGTGGTGAAAGTGGTATTGGTTATAGACCTGTTCAGAAAGAATGGATTGTAGACATCATTAAACAGTGTAAAATTCAGAAAGTCGCAGTATTTTTCAAACAGTGGGGTGGATTTAGACCAAAATCAGGTGGCCGTTTGTTAAATGGTAGAACTTATGATCAATACCCAAAGATCAAGTCTGTTGAAAATATACTCAAAGAAGTAGAATATGATAAAAAAGAATTTGCAAAATTCTGTGATCTGAAAATCAAAACAAAACAGAAATCTCATTTAGTAAATGTTTGATTCTACAAAATTAAATTAACGTAAGTCTAAATTGTTTGTTCAAATTATTTTAGCAATTCTTGTATGTCATACAATAATACTATTGCATCTCCAATGCCAATGAAGGTTAGTAATACCTGTTTTTTATTGTCATTATACATAATTTTTTTACCGCGCCATTCTGTCATAACCTGCGTGGAAATAGATTTTTTCTTAATATTGAATATGTTTTTATGAAAACATCCATTTCTGATATGTCGAAAGAATTGTAATTCTGGAGGCCATTTCATTACATCTGAACCAAATTTTTGTTCCATGTTTGGTTTTGAGATTTCATAGGAATGACCTAACATTTGTTGAATCCAGAAAGTGGTAAGAGGAGTTGATTTGATTATTTCTCCTTGAACAGGACCTGGATCGGTATAATCTAATTCAAATTCAATATCTGTCACTTCTTGTCTTTTTTTCAATATTCCTGGTATTGGTGTATCAAACTTGATTTGAGGAATTACTTGACCACGTAATCTTCCAGAATGAGAATTTACAGGAAACGGTGCAAATAATAAATGATATACAATATAACTTGAAAAAAATGCCAATAAAGATTCAAAAAATAAATCACCTTTGTTAAACTTGATTATATTACTCACAGTTCGTTGAAGGCAATAATAGTTCTTTAACTTTAATATTTTAAGATCTAATATGCAATTTACCCTTGAATCATTCAATGTAATCGTATCTTAGGTTTTTGTTGAGCCCATGATACTATGAAGTTCTTTGCTTTTTCAATTTGATCTAATGCATGTTGTTTTGATGGTCTTGAATATCCAACATCAAAAAATTCAGAATCAAAATGTTCTTTATCGAAGCTTCCAGGATAGATTTGATAATATCCTTCTAGATCCCCATGAGCCACTTTATTTCTTCGTATAATGAACTCAATAGTAGATTCTTTGGAAAAGAATTCCCCTTGATTGAGCAACATATCTGTAGGTAAACCATTATCATTAGCTATTTTGAGATTCTGCCAGTTTAGATCAAGCCATTTGTATGACATATTCTGTCTTTCTTTTTCTAATCTCAAGTCATGATTTAAAATACATTCAACAGAAATCGAAGCAAATAGAATACTAGGATCGTATAATCCGACAGCAAGACAATCGATAGCACAAAACCATGAAGATGTTATTCCGATATCGGTTACACGTTCTACAATCTTGAACTCCTGCGGATTTCTTTCTATGTGTAAAATTATGGTTTCTTTAATCTGTTCACAATTTTCTACTATTTTATCATAATTGTATGGAGAATACGGAGATTCGGCATGAATATTTGGGACTGTTCTTATATCATATGGTATAATTTGTACATCTGTTATTGTTCCAGTCTCATTTTCTGACATATGATGATTAAAGAAGTATTACAATTAAGAATTATTTGTCAAAATCATGGGTTATTTGATAAAAATACAATGGTTAATTGAAGCTAATTTTGTTATTATGGTGTTTTTATTTATTAAAATAAATTTCAAAATAATTTCTTGAAGCGTATTGTGGTTTACGATTTTTGAATTAGATGATTCTTATAATTTGTATCTAAATTATCGAATTAAGGTTTTACAATCAGTAATTCTTTCCTAACACTCCCTGCAAAATTACCGCAGCCAACAATCACATCACCACTCTGTAAATACCAGTCGTTCAACACAGAATTATACGGAAACATGCTGTAACAATGTAAATGATCTGTTGCGTCAACCCCCATGATCCCAATCCCCCACGGACTGCGGATAACAAATTCAGCGTTATTGTCCCCATTCATATCTCCGGCATATTGCAACTTGTTATTGCTGGTATCGATCACCCATCCATCAATGCGCGTTCCGTTAGCGGCAAAGGCTTTACGTGTGAGTCGGTTACCAACAAGACAAAGCATATGAATGCCTTCTGTATCCATTGCTAAGATTTGTTTCTCTGTACCGCCTTTCAGATTATCTGCTAGTGCATAGTTGGTGGTGTTTCGAACAATATGACCGTCCAAATTACTACCATTTGCGTGCATCGCCACAGATGTGAGTGTACCACCTACCATTTTCAATACTCCAATTCCCCATGGACTGCTGATGAATAATTCATCCATGCCATCGCCATCCAGATCCGCAATAATGCGAATAGTATTGTTGCGATTGTCCAACAACCATTCTCCAAAACGAGTGCCATTAGGTGCCATATACACATGTCTGCTGTTCTGTATTGAGATAATGCCTAGTCCCCATGGACTCATTATGACCATGTCTTTTCTAACATCATTATCAAATTGTCCACTTCCACAATAAACATTATCGGCAGTATTAAGAAACCAGTTACCAAGCCATGTGCCGTTTGCATAAATGCGGCTTGGGACCAGTGAGGAACCATTATACTCCAGAGTGGTTATGCCCCATGAGCTCCAGATCATGATTTCACTTTTGGATGTACCAGTAAAATTGTGCACACCCATGATTCTATCACGCCCTGGATTGATTGTGGCATCATACCTCCAACCACCAAACCAAGTATCTCTTGGTGATGTCAATAGTGCTCGAAAGTGAGAGCCATTGTATTTGAGGATTCCAATCCCCCATTCACTAGTAATTACAAACTCATCAATTCCATCACCATCAACATCTCCTGTACCTCTGATTCTATTTACTCCACTGTCATAATTCCAACCATCAATCCAAGCGCGATTTGGATGAACTTCCTCCGAACGTAAGCTTCCATTCAGAGAAAGAATACCGAGTCCATTCTTGTTGCGTAAACGTAATGTCCAATCTCCGATCATACTCCAAAAATAAGCTCGCTTACGTTGAATGTTATAAGTACTAATTCTACCATCGTTGGCCTGTGCATTGAAATAGCTTCTCCAGCAGCTGCCAAAGTTGGCTCGTTCCGATGAGCGATAGCCATCTGTAAATCCATTAGGTGAATCATTGAATCCTTTAGCCCGTGAGAATAATGCTACACAATTAGTATACCACAAGACCCCTTCGGCATTGTTCCAGCGACCATAGTTACCAGCAGTATACGTATCGGTTTGTGTTTCAATTATACCATTAACATCACAGCCACCATGGATTATCAGACTGGCACCAGCATTTTGCAACGTACCGTAATGCCACAAAGCACGATGTGTATAAAGATCAGCACCACCACCTATTCCTTCAAAACTAGGTATGTGCTGACCTGAACGATAAATCCATCTCAGAGGTACACCTCCAACTTCAGAAGTGAATTGATTCAAGTCATATCCATCTCGAAATTGCGAAAATATTTCACTCGAATGTGCCATGATGTATTTTAATACTGCAGGTGTTTTGTGGAATTCCACATATTGCTTGAGATCAGCATTTGGTACTTTAACACAAGGTTGAAAATCTGTTGCAGAAGCGTTGACTAAACCTTCATATCCGTCTGGATTAAATCCCGTGGTACCAGAGATCACTGCACCGCGAAAAGGAAGGTTAGAAAATGCACCATTTCGGAAGCGGTGGTTACGATTAAAATAACTGATCATCAATCGTCTCTCCAAATCAATGTCTTTGAAATTAAATAGTTCAACGCGCTGATTCGATTCGTTGAACAGCGAAGTGGTACTAGTAACTGTTTGTGGATTACCTGCAGTATCTAGGAAGGTCTTACCATCTGATCCTCTTAAGGAAGGATTTGGATTGACTGCAATGCTAAATGCGTTTATACGAGAGATGCTTATGTCTGGTCTTGCAAGAATGTTATTCGAGATACGATCATCTAGATCAACTTCATTATTACGCTCAGCCTGATTCAATGAAATACGAAGAAATGGGGGTGTCTGTTGGTTGTCACGAATTGTATAGATTGCGTCATCAATGTAGAATGCATCTCTGAAAGTTCTACTTCTATTGACAATGAACTCGGTGGATGTGAATTCGCATGCTAGTACAGACTCACCATCGAACCATCCTCTATTTGCAGTGGCAACGTCAGGAGTGGCAGTAATCGACTCTGCATCAAAATCGGTTTGGTGGTAAAGAGTCTCCCAATTACCTGTGAGATCAGCCAAGACTATCTCTGCTCTAGAACTGATCAACTCAGGACCTATTCCTAATGTAGGGGGATTCATGATTGGGCGCCATGAGACACTTCTCACTAGTGAGGCTTCGGGAAAACTACCAATAAGAATAACACCTTCAAAGTTAGCAAAAGATGTTCTGACATCTCTAAAGAATCGCCTTAATGCAAGCACGATACGCCCATCCTTGTGAACAGTGCCGCGATAAAGGTTGGCGACGATAAATCTAGTTATTAATCCCTCTGCGCGAAGATCACCTTTAAACCGTTGTAGGCAGCGTATCAGATCCGTACGAAAAGCAGAATTACCAGTAGCCTCAAGTAAGCGGGGCTCGATCAAGACAAGTGCTAATCTCTGTGTTGGTAAAGGATCAACATATGTACTTTCAAACGGCATGTATGCAAGTGAATTGATCTCAGATATTCCGTCACTAGTCATTGCAAAATTAGTGTACCTATTCATAATTGGTGCAAGCAAGTCCACCATAACAAATTCATATTATCTCACTTTATTATAAGTATTTTCTACATATTGGAAGATGTATTACATCTTACAAATAGAAATGATCTCTTATTGAAGATTTTCATTTCTTCTCAACTCATGCCATTATCTATTATAAAACTAAATAAGCATTAGTTTTCTGAATACATATTCTTCAAACTTAATCCCTGAGATTCCCCAAATGATTCAATATCAAACGGCTTCCCATCACTTTTTGCTTGCTGAATTTTTTTCCAAATAGATCGTTTCTCATCCTCTGTTGCCCTCATCTCAAACCACATCTGAAATATTGTAAGCAGTATTTTTGATGAACTGTTTGTATCTGAAAATGAATCCTTGAATAATTCATTCCACCTTGCATTTGGACCGTTTTCTAGTTCGTCTATTCTGCTTGCAAGGTCTTGCAGCTCAATGTTTTTCTTTTCAATCTCTTCGATTTCCTCCTGTTTTTGCTGATTCTCAAATCGTAATCTTGCATCATCTGATATGGTCAAAAATGAGATGGCCTTTTGGTACTCTGGGAATCGCTCAAAGTCTTCTTCTTGGTATCTTTCATAGTGTCTCTCCAATCCAACCTTGTGTCCCATCATGTCTTCTTTATCCAGATAGTTGACTTTGGCACGCCTCATCATTGTGTTAAAATATTTTCTAAATCCGTGATCAAGTGGAACCTCATGTCGTTTTTTGCCCTCAGTAAGTGCCTGTCTCATTCCGATTGATTTGACTATTTTCTCAATTCGTTTTCTAACCCCTATTGATGATAGTCTGTGAATTGTAGGATATTTTACAGCCTTTAGCAACGGCTGATCATCTTTTGGATAAACTCCAATCTCTGACTTCCATTTTTCCCTGTACATATCAAAATACTTGCATGCCTCTGGGGTAATGTGAGTCCAGTAACTTTCCTCATCTTTACCGTATACTAGTAAGGCTCCTCCTTTGAAAGTACCATCTTTATTTTTGAATAACTTTAGGTCTTTCCATGTAAAATAATTCCACGCTTCTAGTCTGAATCCCCCAGAAGAAAACACAGTAATTATCACCTTGTCTGTCATGTCACGTGCAGATTCTAGCATTTTTTGCAGTTCTTGTTTAGTGTATGCTCTGTCTTCATTTGCATTTTGTTTTCTTGGATACAGTTTGTGTAATGACTTCCAATGAATGGCAATTCTGTTTGCATCTAGTAAAACCTTGATTGGCTTGATGTGATTTTCTAGTGTACCTGAACTTAATTGGTTTGTTTCCACTAGTCTCTTTTCTTCTTTGATGTATGTTGCAATGATATTAGTTGCAAGTTCTGGTTTCTTTTTGGCCAAACTTACAAAATACTTTACAAGAATTTTTACATCTAGATTTGGTCTAGATGTTTTTTCATAGATTTCATCTGGGATTGATCTCAAAAATACTTCGAGTGATTTTTTATATTTTCTTGCAGTATGTGGACTCTTGATGTTGTCTAGAAATAACTGGTAAGGATCATTTCTACTATTGATGTCATCATAACTGATCTTCAATAATACATAATGTGGCGGGTCGTATTTTAAGACCAATAAGGGTAGCGGGTCTAGTGGGATTCGGACCCACGACAACCGGATTAAAAGTCCGGTGCGCTACCTGGCTGCGCCATAGACCCCTGACAAAAATGCTTGACGTGTATAATTTAGTCTTTTACAAAATTTTTTACTCTTACAGAAACTTTTAATCTGGCAATTTGTTTGAAACAATTCGTGCCCTTGTAGTATAGTCCGGTCTAGAATTCGACCCTGTCACGGTTGAGACGCGTGTTCAAATCCCGCCAAGGGCGCCTTTATCTTCTTAAATTATTATTATGATTTCATCTGATCGATCTGAATCTCTTGTATTTTGATCTAATGTTAAGAATTAACAAGCAGACAATTTCTATCTACATTTGCTCTCAATTATGACATCTCTTGAAAGTTAATCTTGGAAATTTCTCTTACAAGAATATTAAAATTCAGGCAATTTTAGTAAATTTTGATGTCTGAAGAGAACGAGGAATCTAAGGTAGAAACAAAATCTGAAGTTTCAGCATCAGAATCTACACCAAAAGATGTAGCGAAAACTGCAGCAGAAAAAGCAGAAGCGGCAGCAAAAGCCGCAGCAGCAGTAGCTAGAGCAGAAGCTGAAGTCGAAGTAGCCTTGGCAAAAGCCGCAGCAGCCAAAGCAGTTGCAGAAGCCGCAGCAGAGGAAGAATACAAAGCAATAGCTGCCGAAGTCAAAGCCGCAGCAGCTAAAGCACCAGCATTTACTAATCAACGTAAAGGTGAGGAAATATTTAGAAGAGAAATGGGCGAACCAGAATTTTTCTTAGCCAAAAAAGATAGATTTCCAAGACCTATTCTTACATCTGAAGAACAAGATGAGCTCACAAGAAAAGTGGAGATTCCAACAGATAATACCCCAAAATATATTCCACAACATGTACTAAGTCCAGAATTTGGTGGCATGTCTAATTACGAATCTGGCGTAGAAAAATTCTTAGAAGAAACTAAACAAAAACTAAAGAAACTAAAAAATGATCCTCATGTATCTAAAAAAGATATAATCGCAACACAACAAGAACTTGAATATTTAGAATCTATTTATGAAAATTATTACATTGGTATGAATGTTTTCCGCACTGCAAAAGGTGGAAGGAATAAACTTAGAGAATAAACGGTGATGATATGAGTGAAATTAACTTTGATGTAATTAATGCAAGAGTCACTTTTAAAAATATACCACTTCATTCATTATCAAGATTTAGATTTAAAGATCTCAAAGTTGCATGTGAGACTTTTAAGAAAATCCACGGTGTTGCAGAATGTATAATAATTCAGACTGCAAGCAGAGTTGAAATATTTACAGTAAGTAATCTGGAAACAGGAGATACTCCAGATGGAAGAAGAACTGAAGGAAAATCACTTGTTTTAAATCAAATTAAAGAAACTTGGCAATCTCTATCAGAACTAGAACAAATTGATATTGATCACTTTGATCAAACTCTTGAAGTTTATAAAAGCACAGATGTCTATCTTCATCTTTTAAGATTAGCATGTGGTTTGGATTCTGTAGTTGTAGGAAAAGAAGAGATATTGAATGAGATTAAATCATCGCTTTCACATGCAAAACAGATTAATGTCTCTGACAGCATTTTGAATAAACTATTTGAAAGTGTTATAAGAATTTCAACCCGTATTAGAGAAACAACTGGAATAAGTAAAGATGTACTTTCTCTTGGGGATGTGGCTGTTAAAATTGTAGATGAAAAAGCAGGTTTGGATGCTAAGAAACGTATTTTGTTAATAGGTACAGGCGAACCTGCAGCTATGGTTGCTAAAACTCTTAATAAAAAGGGATTTGCATTTGACGTCACAAGTAAAACCATTGAACGCTCAACTGGATTTTCTAAAATATTGAGTGGCAAACCTGTTGCATTTGAAGATGTTTTAGCTGGATTTGACAAGTATGATATTATCTTTGTTGCCACAACTTCTGATTATTTCTTAATTACTTTTGACAGAATAAAATTGGTTATGGAAGAAAAAAAGAAAGGTACATTGATTTTAGATTTATCTGATCCAAGAACAGTTGATGAAGGAATAACTGCACTTCCAGGAATCAAATTATTATTTAGAGATCAGATTGCTGAGATATATGAAGAAAATGTGAAATCTAGGACTGGTATAGTCCCTGCCGTAGAAAAAATAATTGATAAAGAAGTTCCAATTCTTGAAGAAACAATGAAACGAATTTATGTCTAATTTTTTGGCTAGTGATTTTATCTAATTATAGAATAAAGAATTAATAAATATGAATAGATCTTATTTCTTTCTAAGAATAAATTGCATTAATGCTTCTTTTGAATAATCTATCCCATGTATCTCTTCTGTATGTTTTCCAAATTCTTCGATTACTTGCTCTATTTGACCCTCGACTACAAAATCACACTCAAAACCATAATCTGCACATTTTAGTTTAGCCATGCCTACCCTCCAAATCTCTGGATATAAATATTAAAAGATAATATTCTCTCGTAAAAGTAGGATAATTTACTAATAATTCAAAAAAGGAGTTTACGTCACATTCATTGTTATAATACACTATTTTCCAAATTGTTTAATTGAATTTTTTATTTTTATATGTGAATTTGATCCAAATCTATCTGAAGATGTCTCCATTCAAAATTTAACAGAAATACATTTATCCAAAGTAGCGAAAATTACTTTGTATGGTAGTAGAACATAAGGCAAAAATTACTTACATGCAATTACTCAAAGAAGATCTTGTTGTCATTCGTTTAATCCCAAATGACGGTATGCCAAAATATACGACAGGTCAATTTCTTACCATAGGCTTGCCAATACCATCTGAACAAAAGATTGTCAGAAGAGCATACTCAATTGCATCACATCCTGAAAATCGAGATTATTTTGAATTTGTGATTAGATGGGTTAGGAAGCCTTTACCTGGCCGTGTTACAACTGAATTATTTTATGCAAATGTTGGTGATGAAGTATATTTGGGAGATCCTACAGGTAACGCTTTATTAATTGACGATAAATTGCCAAATGGTCAGCCTGATAATAGAAGAATTGTTTGTGTTGGCGGCGGAACTGGTCTTGCACCGTTTATCGCCTTTGCTAAACATCTACATGATACTGGAGATAAAAGAGAAATTATTGTTCTTCATGGCGCAAGTTATGTTGATGAGCTAAGTTACAAAGAATTACTAACGAACTTGGAGAGCGAGAGTATTGAAAGAGGAAAAGATCAATGGAATTTCAGATATAGAGCAGCCATTAGTAGACCAAAAGAATTCTTTAATCGATCTTGGGCAGGTCATATTGGTAGAGTCGAATCATTTTTCAAACCCAACAAAAATGGTGTTTCCCCCTTAGAAGAAATGGTTGGAGAAGAAATCACAACTGCAAATACTAAAGTCTACATCTGTGGATATCAGGGTACAATTGATGGAGTTATTGAATACTTGGGACCAAAAGGATTTGTCACAAAAGAAGAAAAACGTAAAGATGGAAGTTACGAAATTAAGTACGAATCATACGGATAGCTAAAATTAGAATCATTTGTATTTGTTTTATTTAGAATCTGATTTTTTCAATAATTTTTTTCAGTATACATTAATTCCTACTTGTAGATAGTTTTTATTTTTTTATTTGTGAAATAATATCATCTAGGATTTTCTGATTTGCTGCTGCAATAAATGAAATTCTTGTTTTGTAACTAAGATCTGCATCAAGTGGATTCAAATCCGCATCTAAAAGTAACCCACCCGCTTCCTTTACTATTATGTATCCTGCTGCAATATCTTGAATTCTGATTTTATCTCGTAAATCTATGAAAATGTCCATTAATCCTCTTGCAAACAAGGCCATTTCTAGTGCATTTGCACCAAAATGTCTTATGTGATTGTGTTGCTCAAATATCGGATGTAATCTCTTCATTAATTCAGCTGTGGCACCTGAGGTGTTTATTCCAATAATTTTGTAAATTGGTTCTTTATCATGAACTTTAATTTTTAACTCATTCAAAAATGCCCCCTTACCTTTTGATGCCCAATACATATCTCCATTTGATAGATTTGTTATCACCCCATCTGTAATGGAACTCAATTTATCTTCAGTTGCAAATGCTAATGAACTACAGAAAAATGGAACTCCTCTTACAGCATTTGCAGAACCATCAATTGCATCCATAATGACAAATCCTTTAGGATTTTTAGACAATTCCACTCTACCGCATTCTTCTCCTAAAACAACACAATCAAAATTAATCTCTTTAAGATAATCTAGTACTGTTTTTTCAGCAATAATGTCAATATTGCGTGAAATATCGCCACCTGCACCTCTTCCAAAATCTCCTGCAGCATCATCTGTTCCTGCCAAATCTTTTACATTTTCATAAATCTGTTTTGAAACCTCGCGAAGAATTTCAATAACTTCCATCATTTTCTTTTTCATTCTTCGTAATTTAAGTGAAAGAAATTTTTTAGTTTTGAAAGCATAAATAACAATAAAGCAGCTCTTCATATGTGAGTGGAAAAGATCAGTCTGTTGTAAGCAAAGAATCTTTGATGAGTACAAAACCTGGAAAACAAATTATGAAACAAGGATTATTCAAATCAAAAGGTTACAAATTATTTTCTCAATATAAAGAAGAAACAGAAAATGAGTTTCCAAATTTTGCTGATAGATTTGCTAGAGATCTCTTACATGAAATAAAATCTGATCTTTCTCCAAATTCAACACAACAAGCATTTGGCAATGAAGTAGGTTCTACTGAAATCATTCTTCAGGCATCTGAAATCAACAATATAAAGTCAAAATTAGAAAGTCCAGATGTAATTAAAGATAGAGTACTTCGTATTTTAAATTCAAATTTTGTAAAAATGACTTTTCCTGTATTTAATGCGTTATTTGACGGAGCTTCCAATTATACTGGAAAAAAAGATCCTCAGTTAAGACAAGATATTGTGGAAGGCCATATTTTAGCGATTGATCTTAGTGAACCAATGGATAGAATTGTAGACAAAGATGAAGACTTGGAATATCTTGATGATTACAAACTAATGAATCCATATATTTTGAAATTAGCTCGGGATAAAATTTCTAAAGGTGGAGATGAGGTTCTAAAAGAATTTGAAGAAGGATTCAAAGATGCACGAATAGGTCAATACCTTGATGAGAAATTAAAATCAAAACCAACCAAGATTACAGAAGAAGAAATGAATCTATCTTACAAAAAATATCGATCTGTGATGGGAACAGCCGGAAGAAACATGGCTCTAGCAGAAAGACCTCTTGGCGAAATTTTCTATCTGGGAATGGCAAGAGCTGCTGAAGGTGTTGGGTGTGGAAATGAAATTGAAGACTCTATCAAAAATGGATTTGTGAAAATCCCTTCTTGGCCATTGTATTACACTTTATTATCAAATGATGTCAAAAAAGGATTTGAAATAACATTAGAAAAAAGTAATTTGTATCTTCAAGATGCTCGTTTAGCACTTAAATTATTGCCTGAAGAATTTTCACATACAGAATTTTTAGAATTTTTGTTTTTAACTGTTGAACACTATAATCAATACTGGTATAATCAATTACAAAAAGCAAACAAATGGTCAGAGTTTGAATCTAAACTCCCAAGGTGATTGCAATTGATGTGGTCTGAAAAATATAGACCTCAGAATATTTCTGACATGCTTGGTAATGAAGAATCTAGGTCTTCAATAATTGAATGGTTTACAAAATGGAAAAAAGGCACAAAGCCCATTCTACTAGTTGGTCCCCCTGGAATTGGCAAGACAACAATTGCATTTCTTACTGCAAAACAATTCGGATATGATATGATTGGCCTGAATGCAAGTGATGTGAGAAGTAAATCTAGACTTAATGAAATTCTCTCACCTGTATTAGGTAATGTCAGCATTTTGGGAATTCCTATGATTTTCATTGACGAAGTTGATGGAATTCATGGTAGAGGGGATTATGGCGGTGTAGAAGCACTAATTGAAATTTTAAAGGAACCTACTGTACCAATTATACTTGCTGCAAATTCTGATATCTCCGATAAAATGAAAAGTATAAAAAAAGTTGTTAAAACTATATCTTTCAAACCTATTCCTCCCCGTCTTTTGAAAATATATCTTGAAAATATTTTGAAAAAAGAAAATGTAAAACTCAGTCCTGGTTCTATGATAAAAGTAATTGATAGATCACATGGTGACATTCGTTCTATGATTAATTTGACACAATCCCTTGTTACAGGATTTAATCCTCAAACTGAAATGTCATTTGAAAACATAAATGTAGAAGATGGTGTTAATGCATTTTTTAAAGCAAATTCACTTGATGAAGCTAGAAGCGTTTTGTATTCTATGCAAATTGATCCAAAATTAAAAATCGATGCTTTTTACTCTAGTATTATTACCAGTAATTTAGATAATAATACCCTCGAAAAACTCTTGGAAATTATTTCTGAAGCTGATATGCTATATGGAAAAATTATGAAAACTCAAAATTGGCGATTACTACGTTATCTCAATGAAATTCTTATTGGATTATATCAAAATGATGAACGAATAAGATACGCACAATACAACCTTTCATGGCCGCTTTTAAATCGTATTAGATGGGATGGAAAAAAAATCAAAGCACTGTCATCTATTATGGCAAAAAATCTACATGTATCACCAAGTACATTTGTTACAATATGTTTTCCATATGTGTTATTTTGTATAAAAAATAGAAAATTAAAATTAGAATTAGAAGATACTTTTGATGATATTCTTGAAAAGGAGATTGAATTAATTCAATGAGCTGGAGAAAAATTCCAATGAAGTTTCCAGGTACTTGTATTGTTTGTAATGAAAAAATTGAAATAAATGAAATTGGATTGTGGGCAAAAGGATTAGGAGTGAAACATGAAAAATGTGCTCAAATAAATGAACTTCAGTGTATCGTTTGTAGAGGATCAGCTGGATGCTCACAATGTGAATTTCAAGATACTTGTGATATTCAAAAAGTTTCTCAGTTATGTATATGCAAAAAATGTAGCGAAGAGAAAAATTCTTTTGATTCTTATCAAAAATCTGTAAAAAAGAATTTTCTGCTCTTGAATCTTAATTCATAAATTAACAGCTATCCAAAATCAGCAGATTTGAATGAATATCTTTAGAATAATACATTACATTCTAATGAATTCTAAAAAAATCAAACTAAATTAATATAGGAAGATTTCTTTTCTACAATATCTATGCATTTTGAGAAAATTGAGGAATATTCTAAGAGAAATAAAATATCGTTACAAGGTGGAGGACAAGATAAAATCAAAGATCAGCATGATAAAGGTAAATTAACAGCTCGCGAGCGAATTGATCTTTTATTAGATGCTGGTACTTTTACTGAAATTGATCCGCTCACAACTCATCATTATCATGAATATGATATGCAGAAGAAGAAATTCTACACCGATGGTGTTGTTGGTGGTTATGGAACAGTAAATGGTAGACAAATCTTTGTCTTTGCTTATGATTTTACTGTACTTGGTGGTACACTAAGTCAAATGGGAGCTAAAAAAATTACAAAATTGATGGATCATGCAGTAAAAACAGGTTGTCCTATAATTGGAATAATGGATTCAGGAGGGGCAAGAATTCAAGAAGGAATTATGAGTCTTGATGGATTTGCTGATATTTTTTATCATAATCAATTGGCCTCTGGTGTTATTCCACAAATTACTGCAAGTATTGGTCCATCAGCTGGTGGTTCTGTATATTCTCCTGCAATGACGGATTTTGTTATTATGGTTGAAAAAGCAGGAACTATGTTTGTAACTGGACCTGATGTAGTAAAGACTGTTTTGGGAGAAGAAATTTCATTTGATGACTTGGGTGGTGCAATGACGCATGGAATAAAAAGTGGTGTTGCACATTTTGTTGCAAAGAATGAATACGAATGCATGGATTATATAAAAAAATTAATCTCTTTTCTTCCACAAAATAATACCGAAGAGCCACCAAAAATAAAAACTGACGACGATCCAAATAGACTTGATCATAATATAATCAATATCATCCCTGATAATCCTTTACAACCATATGACATGAAGGAAATCATTAACTCTGTTGTTGATAATCATGAATTCTTTGAGATTCATGAATTGTTTGCACCAAACGTTGTTGTTGGTTATAGTAGATTAAATGGTAAAGTTGTAGGTATTGTAGCTAATCAACCATTGTATCTTGCTGGTGCACTTGATATTGACTCATCAAACAAAGCAGCTAGATTTATCCGATTTTGTGATGCATTCAATATTCCAATTATTACATTTGTAGATACTCCTGGTTACATGCCAGGTTCTAATCAAGAGCATAATGGTATCATTAGACATGGTAGCAAACTTCTCTACGCTTATTGTGAGGCCACTGTTCCTAGAATTACACTTGTAATAGGAAAAGCATATGGTGGTGCATACATTGCCATGGGAAGTAAAAATCTAAGAACCGATGTAAATTATGCATGGCCAACTGCACGATGTGCTGTATTAGGTGCTGAAGCAGCTGTAAAAATTATGTACAGAAAAGAACTATCTAGTGCCGATGATCCTGAAGCCCTTAAAAAACAACTAATTAGTGAATTCTCAGAAAAATTTGAAAATCCTTACGTTGCAGCATCTCATGGTACTATTGATAATGTAATTGATCCAGCTGAAACAAGGCCAATGTTAATCAAAGCATTAGAGATGCTTGCAAACAAAAGAGAAAAGCAACTTCCAAGAAAACATGGAAATATCAATCTGTGATTAAACATGATTGAGAAAGTTCTTATCGCAAATAGAGGAGAAATCGCTTTGCGTGTAATTAAGACATGCAAAGCACTTGGAATCAAAACTGTAGCGGTGTACTCCGACGAAGATTACAATTCTTTACACGTCAAACAAGCTACAGAAGCATATCACATTGGTGAGGCCGCACCTGCAAAATCTTATCTGAATCAAGAAAAAATTATTGAGATCATATTGTCTTCTGGTGCAGATGCTATCCATCCTGGTTATGGTTTTCTTTCAGAAAATTCTGATTTTGCAAGTAAGTGTGAAAAAAATAAAATAAATTTTATTGGTCCAACTGCTGCATCTATGGATCTTTGTGGTGATAAGATGCAATGTAAATCTGCTATGTTAAAAGCAAAAGTTCCAACTGTTCCAGGAAGCCCAGGTCTTGTAAAAGATATTGAAGAGGCATTAAAAATTGCAAATGATATTTCGTACCCCGTACTATTAAAATCAGTTTTTGGTGGTGGTGGCCGTGGAATCAGATTAGTAAATAATGATAAAGAACTACGAGAAGGTTTTGAGACAGTTACAAGCGAATCGATTTCTGCAGTTGGAAAATCTGCAATAATAGTTGAAAAATTTCTTCAAAAAACTAGACATATTGAATATCAAATGGCAAGAGACAAACATGGTAATGCTGTCCATATATTTGAAAGAGAATGTTCAATTCAAAGACGTAATCAAAAACTTATTGAACAAACACCTTCACCTATAGTTGATCAAGAAACAAGAGATAGAATTGGTGAATTAGTTGTTAAAGCAGCTAAGGCAGTTGATTATACTAATCTTGGTACTGCAGAATTTCTTCGAGCAGATAATGGTGAATTCTATTTTATAGAAATCAATGCTAGATTACAAGTAGAACATCCAATTACTGAATTTGTATCTGGCTTAGATCTTGTTAAATTACAAATAGATATCGCAAATGGTGAACCACTTCCATTCAAACAAAAAGATCTCAAAATGAATGGTTATGCAATTGAATGTAGAATAAATGCCGAAGACACATTCTTAGATTTTGCCCCTTCTACAGGTCCTGTATCTGATGTGACTATTCCATCAGGACCAAGCGTTAGATGTGATACATATCTTTATTCTGGCTGTACTGTGTCTCCATTTTATGATTCTCTGATGGCCAAACTTTGCACATGGGGTCAAACATTTGAAGAATCAAGAACCAGAATGTTAAACGCATTAAATGATTTTTACATTCAAGGTGTTGAGACATCAATACCACTTTACAAAACAATTCTTAACACTGATGAATACAAAAATGGAAATCTTTCTACAGACTTTCTAAACCGCTATAATATTATTGATCGATTAAAAGAAGATTTGAAAACAGAAAAAATTGAAAAAAGTGAGGCTGCTTTAGCAGCTGCCATTATTTACTCTGAATATTTTAAGAGTAGGGTACAAAATTCCACTTCTAATAATTCTACTTGGAAAAATAAACTGAATTGATGATAAATGGATTATAAAATAAAAGATATTGAAAAAACATTTGATGGTGAAATCACTGAAAATCTTGGTAACAATGAATATGTGATTAGAATCAACACCATTAAACATCAAATAAAAATTCTAAAAATGGATTCAAAAGGAATTGAATTTGTACTAGACCAAAAATATCATAGAGCAAAATATCTTGAAAATTCAACAAATGAAATGAATCTCATCATTGATAATGTACCAATTACTCTTAACATGCATACTGATCTTGATAAAATTGTTTTCAAAAATTCTGGAGGTACTAGTTCTTCTGATACTCAACTAACATTAAAAAGTCAAATTCCTGGCAAGGTTGTCTCTATTGCTGTTCAAGAAGGTGATTCTGTAAAACAAGGAGATGTTATTTGTACTTTAGAATCTATGAAAATGCAAGTCTCTGTTAAATCTCACAAAAATGGTTCCATCAAATCTATCAAAATTAAAGTAGGTGGAACCGTAGCTAAAAATGATATTGTTGCAGAAATAGAATAAACAATTATCTTACTTATTTTAGAAATTTTTTAATTTCTTCATAATTAGGTTCGTTTAATGGACTATCTGATACCCATTTATATCCAATTTTTCCGTCTTCCATTATTATAAACACAGAACGTTTTGCTGCATTGTAATCTTTGATGTGTAGTAGGTGTGGCATTAAAACATCGTAATCACGAATTGTTTTACTGTTATAATCTGCCAATATTGGAAAATTGAAGTTGTGTTTTTGTGCAAATGCTTTGTTAGCAAATGGTCCGTCATTACTTATCGCAACTACTTGTGCACCTAGATTTGTTATCTCACTCCAAGAGTCTCTAAACTTACACAGCTCATTTTCACAAACTGGAGAGCTTGCAGCAACAAAGAATGACAGTATAATTTTCCCCCCCTTAAATTCATTCAAAGTCCTCATCTTGAGATCTATGTCTGGAAGTTCAAAGTTTGGAGCAATATCTCCAATATTCAATGACATGATCGCGTTTGGTGATTATCCTATTAAGTACTTTTCAAAAAATGCTTTTCTAAAATTTAAATTAAAAAAGTGCATACCTTTTTATACAAAAACTTGGGTTCAAAGCTAAATTGGTCGGGGAATTAGCGGGCAATTATAGTACTGTAGTGTTAATGTTTGGATTTGCAGTAGTAGCAATGGCACCTGCACTTTTAATTTCTAGAATGATCTCTCCTCGAAAAAGAAGCAATCCAGTTAAATTTTTGCCAATGGAATGTGGACAAGTTCCATCAGGTGAAGGACGAACTCACTTTATGATGCAGTATTATGCTTACATTTTGATGTTTGTTGTTTTTGATGTTATGGCAATTTTCTTATATGCATGGGGAAGTGCGCTTTTAGAACTACCAAAATCTGCAACTTTGCCAATTATTGGTTTCTTGGCAATTATGTTTGCTGCAATGGCTTTTGCATTACATCAGTCAGGGAGACGAAACATATGGTAGTTTTTTATATAAATCAAAATTATGAAAATGGAGGATTATATTGCTAAAAGATCTGATAACACCACAAAATGCAAATGTGTTTGTTGGAAAGTTAGGTGATATTTTAGAACAAGCAATTGATAAACCATTGGGATATGCAATCAATTGGGGTAGAATATGGTCACTTTGGCCTGTTCATATTGAAACGGCATGTTGTAGTGTAGAATTTGGAGCAGCATCTAGTCCAAGATATGATGTTGAAAGATTTGGTATCATTGAGGCATTTGGTTCACTTAGACAATGTGATCTAATTGTAGTTCAGGGAACTATCACAAGAAAAATGGCACCACGTCTACGTTTAGTTTATGATCAAATGCCAGAACCAAAATATGTCATTGCAATGGGAGCATGTGCAATTACTGGTGGCTTGTATTTTGATTCATACAATGTACTTCCAGGTATTGATGGAGTTCTACCAGTAGATGTCTATGTTCCAGGTTGTCCACCTAGACCTGAAACTCTTATTCAAGGATGTATGTTATTACAAGAAAAAATCAAGAGAATGAAGGCTAGGAAGTTTGTATAATGAGTTCTGATTCTGATAATGAAACAATTGAAACCACATCTGATGTAACACCTGCATCTACTAAAGCAAGTCCTACTCCAGAAAAAGAAATTGAACTACCAAAATTTGAAAAAGGTCTTGCGGATAAAATTGTTGAAAAATTTGGCACTAGAGTTAAAGTAGCATTTGTAAAACCTGACAGAGTTAGAATTAATGTTGGCAGGAATGATGTTAAAGAAGTAGCTGAATTTCTAAGAGATGTTCTAAATTTTGATCATGCTGAATCTGTATCAGGCGTAGACTATCCGAATGACAAAGAAATTGAAGTAGTTTATCATTTAGGTTCCTACACTGATTCTTCACTATCCAGACAAGTTCTTGTATTGGCAACCAGAGCACAAAGAGAAGAAAATCCAATTCCTGGAAACGATGCAACAAAACTTCCTAGTCTTCGAGAAGTATTTTACAGTGTAGAATTTCATGAAAGAGAAATTTTTGAAATGTTTGGGGTTTACTTTCAAGGTCATCCAGATAATCGACGATTACTTTTGCCAGAAGATTGGGCAGATTTACCACCGCTAAGAAAGGACTTTGCAATTAAAGGAAGATAGAGATGAATAACGAATTACCACCGGGACTTGCACTTCAGAAAGTAGATGAGAGAATTATGACTCTCAATGTTGGACCGCAACACCCAGGTTCTGGTCATATGAGAATCATTGTACAAATTGATGGTGACTTTATTGTTGCATGTGATCCTGATCCTGGTTATGTTCACCGCGGTGAAGAAAAGATGGCTGAATATCGAAATTACATTACAAATATTCCACATCTAGAAAGACCTGTGATTCATGATTCTTGCAATATTTTGTATCCATATGTTTTAGGAGTTGAAGAACTTTTGGGTATTGAAGTACCAGAACGAGCAAAATACATTCGAGTTATTGCATCTGAATTGAATAGATGTGTTTACACAATGTATTGGCTTGCAATCTATGGTATATTCTTAGGTCATTCTACAATGTTTATGTGGCCAGCAGGTGATCGTGAGTTACTAATTGATCTATTAGAAAAAATGACAGGAGCTAGAGTCACTCATGCTCATTTTGTACCAGGTGGTGTAAGAAATGATTTGCCACCAAACTTTGAAGATGTTTGTTTACGACAAGTAAACTATTTTGAAAAAAGAATTAAAGAATATGCGGCAATTTTCTATGATAATCCAATTTTAATTGCTAGAACTGCTAATACTGGTGTTTTATCACGTCAAGATGCAATTCGATTAGGCACAACTGGTTCTGTTCTTCGTGCTAGTGGTGTTGATTATGATCTTAGAAAAAAGGAACCATATGATGTCTATGATGAATTAGATTTCCAAACCAATGTACTCAAAGAAGGTGATTCTTACGCAAGATCAAAAATTCCATGGCTTGACATGATGGAAAGCTGTAGAATAATTAGACATGCATTACAAAAAATGCCTAAATCAGGTTCTGTAAGAGTAAAACTAAAACCAAATCCAAAAGGAAAAGGACTTGATTCAGTATACAAGCGTGTAGAATCTGGTAGAGGTTCATTGGGTTGCTATATCGTCTCTGATGGAAAACCTGAACCTTATAGAGTAAAACTAAGTGTTGGTTCATTTCGAAATCTGATAGCATTACCATATCTTCTCAAAGGAGAAAAACTTGGAAACATGCCAGCTGTATACTGGAGTCTTAATTATTGGCCAGTGGAGGCAGATAGATAAATGTCTGTCATTGCACCAAATTTCAAGTTCAGCGAATTTGTAAAGTCTATTTTGGATAATGTATTTTGGATACTTCTTATCTTTGTATTGATAGGTCTTCCAGCTGTTTTTATAATTTTATTCTATATTGAAATGCCTGTCATTAACGGTGAATTACTTACACCATTTCTTGCATTGACATGGTTGGCAGATCCTTCTAGAACGCTTCCAATTTTGAAAGCCTTTATGACTACTGATTTATTTAAAATTGCTGCTTTTCCTGGATTTGGATTTGCAGCATTACTTGCAGCTGGAACAATTTTTATAGAAAGAAAAATGTTGGCAAAACTGCAACTTAGAGTAGGTCCTTTTTACTGTGGAAAAATTGAAGGAATCTTACAATTAATGGGAGATGGACTAAAGCTAATCTCAAAGGAAATTATAATTCCTGCAAAAGCTGATAAGCCAATTTTCTGGGCTGCACCTATAATATTTGTCGCAACAGCTGCAGCATTTGTCGCATTAATTCCGGTTGCACCAGGATGGGTAGTTGCAGATGTCGATGTTGGATTGCTAGCCGTCTTTGCAATTATTGGATTCTTTCCAATCATAACTATTCTTTCTGCATGGTCTTCAAACAGTAAATTCCCATTCATTGGTGGAATAAGAGCATTACATCAAATGGTGTCTTTTGAAATTCCATTGATTCTTTCATTATTGGGAGTAGTAATTCTTACAGGGACTCTGAATCTTTCTGAAATTGTTGCTAGTCAATCTAATTTTCCATGGATTATATTTTTGCCAATTGGCGCAATTATTTTCTTTATTACGATATTAGCAGAATTAGAAAGAATTCCATTTGATTTGCCAGAAGCAGAAAGTGAAATTGTTGCTGGTTGGCTAACTGAATTTTCTGGAATGATTTATGGTCTTGTTCAACTAGGAACATACTTGAAACTTTATGCATTTGCAGCATTGTTTGTTGTTTTATTCCTTGGCGGTTGGTCTGGACCAATGATTTGGCCTCCTTTCCCTGAAGAAATTATCACTGATGGAATAGTAATGGGTCCAATCACTGCAAAAATTCCTGGGTTGCCAGTATTTTCGCAAGAGATGTTAAACGGCGTTTTATGGTTTGTAATAAAAACAGTAGGAGTAATCTTTTTTATTCTATTGCCAAGAGGAGTTTTCCCAAGAATCAGAATTGATATGTTACTGAGTCTTGGTTGGTACAAACTAATTGGACTTGCATTCGTTAACATCTTTATAGCACTCGGTTTGTTGTACGCTGGAGTCTTGGGACCTGGAGGAATATTGTAATGAATACAGCTACTGGAATTATCAAGGCATTAAATTCAGGAATTAAGCATTTAGCCATTAAACGATTTACATTACAATATCCTGAAGAGAAACTAAAGTTTGTTGGAGATGGTTATCAATTTGATCCATCTACGGGTGTTGGAATTGCAGGTTACAAAGGCCGTCATATGTTATTTCATGATCATTGTACTGGCTGTCAGCTATGTTCCATTGCATGTGAAGGAGTAGCAGAAGCCATTGCCATGGTAAAAGTTCCAGAAGAACACAAACATAATAAAAAAGCCATCATGCCCCAAATTGATTATGGCAAATGTGTATTTTGTGGATTATGTGTGGATGCATGTCCATTTTATGCATTGTATATGACAAATGATTATGAGCTTTCTTCATTTAGCAAGGAAGGTTTGATTTACACACCAGCTCAACTTCAAGTAAAACCATTTGTTTCTCAAGATTCTGAAATAAAAATCACTGATCGAGGTGCAACACATGGCTGATGCTGTATTTCTTGCATTATCTGTAATTACAATTGGTTCTGCAATAGCTGCACTAGAATTAAGATCTTTAATTTATGGTTCAATTGCCTTGATGGGAACTCTTGGTGGAATTGCAGGATTCTTTTTGCTTTTGGATTCACCGTTTGTTGCAATGTTCCAACTAGCAGTATATGTGGGTTCTATCGCAGTTTTGATTTTGTTTACAGTTATGCTAGTGAAAAGAGAACTTATCTTTAAGAAAGTTGAAGATAAAAGAAGAAAATTTGTTGGTATTGCACTGATGCTAGTTTTTATGGTTGCGTTAGGTTCAGTTATAATGGATTCTGGTATCAAAACAATAACTACTGATGAACCGGCAGTTGATTTTAGAAATATCGGTGCAGACTTTCTAACATATTATTGGCCAGCTTTGATTTTAATGGCACTAATCTTAACAGGTTCAGTTACCGGTGCACTAATTTTAGCAAGAAGAGAGGATGTAGAAAATGAGCAACGAACTAATTGATTTTGTTCTAGTATCTGTTGCCCTTTTGGGTATTGGGATTTATGGTTTATCTGTAAAGAGAAATGCAATTCGAATGTTATTTGCAGTTGAAATAATTATCAACGCAGCAAATCTTAACTTGGTTGCATTTGGAAGATTCTTACCACACAGTGGTGGTCAAACGTTAGCATTATTTTCAATTGCAATCGCTGCAGCTGAAGTTGCAGTTGGACTTTCATTAATTATTGTAGCATATCGTATGTATCAGAATATTGACGTTGCAGACTTTAGGAGCTTGAAAGGATAATGGACTATGCACTTTTACAGGCAGTTTTCTTGCCTTTACTATTATCTCCAATTGCTTACATAATTGGAAGAAAAATAGGTCCTACACCTGCAATGTGGTTTACCTTTGGCATTTTGCTTTATGCTACTGTATTGATTATTCTAGCTACATTAAGTGGTACCGCCGAAGAACATTATCCGTGGACAGAACAATTCGGCGAATTTGGTTTTCTATTGGATGGTTTAGCATCTCCATTTGCTATTATGATTTATGTACTAAGTACAATTCTGGTACTTTATTCAAAACCATACATGATTCACAGATTTCATGAACAATATGAGGAAGAACAACACGAAATCACATCCACTAGTGGCAATTCAACAATAATCGAATCCTCTTCTCTTTCAAACTATGTCAATGCCAAGTCTGGACTTTACTTTGCTCTTTATCTTGTCTTTGCAATGGGAATGCTTGGTACTGTACTATCTACAAACCTAATTGAATTTTATGTATTCTTTGAGATAATGTTGATTCCAGGTTTCTTTTTGGTAGCTCTGTGGGGTGCTGGTCCAAGAAGAAAAATTGGTTTAATGTTTTTGCTTTGGACCCATGCTGGTGCAGTTGTTTTACTATTGGGATTTTTAATGATTGGTCTTACAATTGGAAGTTTTGACTTTGCAGATATCCGAGAATCAGAAATCCCACAAGATATTCTAATGTTATCAGCGATTGCAATCTCAATTGGTCTTGGAGTCAAACTTGCAGTATTCATGTTTCACATATGGCTTCCATGGGTTCACGGTGCTGCACCAACCCCAATTAGTGCATTATTATCTCCTGCAATGATCGGTATTGGTGCTTATGGTATTTTTAGATTAATTGTAGAATTTTTACCAAACACATTTGCCGACCTTTCAATTTGGTTCCACATTTGGGGTCTTGTTACAATGATTTATGGTGGTGCAATGGCACTAATGCAAGACGATATCAAACGATTACTTGCATATTCTAGTATCAGTCAAATGGGTTACATTCTATTTGGGATTGGTTCCATGTCTGTACTTGGATTATCTGGAGCTGAGATGATGTATGTCACACATGCACTTGGTAAAGGTATCCTCTTCATGATGGCTGGAATTATAATTGTTAAAGTTGGTACTAGAAATATTTCTCAACTAGGTGGATTAGCTGGTAAGATGCCAATAACTGCTGTTTGCGCAGTGATCGGTGCATTGACAATTATGGGAGTTCCACCTACTAGTGGCTTTATGGGTGAATGGACTCTATTTTATGGAGCATTAGAAACTGCTATTGAAGATGGTTCTACCGTTAGAGCCGTTACATTTGGTTTAGGTCTTGTTGCAACTGCACTAACAATGTCTTACATTCTTTGGATGCTAAAACGTGTCTTCTTTGGAAAACTACCAGAACATCTTGAGAATGTTAAAGAAGGAAGTTGGTATATGACTGCACCAATGATGGTACTTGCAGGATTTACAATAGTTCTAGGAATTTATCCTGACATATTCTTTAATCAAATAATTCCGTACATGAATGGGGTGCTGGGGGTTTAGTTTATGGCAACTGAAATGTTAGGTTTACCATTTGAAATAGGTGCAGCAAGTGCTTGGTTGGTTTGGATACTGCCATTTATTGCTGCATTGATAATGCCGGGAATTGGAAAAATATCAAAACACGCAACTGGATATGCTGCAGTTGGATTTGCTTTGATGAGTGCCATTTCTGCAGCATCTTTACTTCCAATGGCATTAGAAGCACATGAAATTCATGATCAAATATCTTGGATTGATTCTATTGGTTTGAAAGCAGGTGTACTAGCTGATCCGCTTTCAATAATTATGGCAAATGTAGTTGGATGGATTTCATTTCTGATTATGATTTACAGTACAGGATACATGAAAGGCGACAAATCCATAACAAGATTTTGGTTCTGGATGATGTTCTTTATTGGTTCAATGCAATTAATTGTATTATCTGATAATTTGTTACAGGTGTTCTTTGGTTGGGAAGGTGTAGGACTTGCATCCTATGCATTGATCAGCTTTTGGTATCGTGATAAAAAGAAAGATCATGTTGGTACTGAAGGACGAACTGTTCTTGGTCTTTTAGATTATTATTCACCAACTCATGCAGGTATGAAAGCTTTCATCATGACAAAAGTTGGTGATGTTATGATGATTGCAGGTATGCTTTTGATATTCTTATTTGCCGGAACATTTGGATTTAGAGAATTAATGCATGATACAGCTTGGGCAACAACAATGTCTGCACAAGGTCTCTTAGTACCTGCATTCATTTTATTATTTGGAGGAGCTATTGGTAAATCAGCACAATTCCCACTAAACGAATGGCTCTTAGAGGCAATGACTGGTCCAACTGCAGTTTCTGCTTTGATTCATGCTGCAACAATGGTAAAAGCAGGTGTTTTCTTAGTTATGCGACTGGCACCGTTAGTTTTTGCTTTAAGTGCTGCTGGAATTTTAGCAGATCAATTCTTTGAAGTAATTCTTCTCGTTGGTGCTACCACTGCACTTCTCTTAGGACTTCAGGGTATGGTTAATTCTGAAATTAAAAAAGTACTTGCATACTCTACTGGTTCTCAGATTGGCTATATGATGATGGTATTAGGCATTGCTGGATTGTCACAACAATTTGTTAATGGATATACCGCAGGTTTCTTTCATCTAATTTCACATGCGATGTTTAAGGCATCACTATTCATGGCTGCAGGTTCATTATTGCATGTTGTTGGTTCAAGATTCATGACTGATATGGGTGGATTACGCAAAAATATGAAAAAGACTTATGCGTTTATGTGGGCCGCAGGTCTTGGATTAATGGGTGCACCGTTTATCACAACTGGTTTCTGGAGTAAGGATTCTATCTTTGGTGCAGTTTATACATCAGGACATGAATGGGCCATACCAATATTTGCAATTGCTGTATTGACTGCAGTAATAACTGCATTTTACACAACTAGAATGCTTGGACTGGTCTTCTATGGTTCAAAGAGTAAACATATTCAAAAGATGGAAGAAGAAGGGCATCATATTCATGAAGCATCATTATCTATGTGGGTACCATATGGGATTCTTGCAGTACTTACAATTGCTATTGGTCTAGTTGGCTTGTCGTTTGAAGGTGGACTGCATGAATTATTTACAGATTATCTTGAAGAATCATTTGGAATCCATTCTGTACATAATGAAATTGAAAATTCAATATTGCCTGAATTCTTAGATGGAATTAATCCAGTTGCACTTGCTGCATCATTATCTGCCTTTGCAATTGGAACTGGATTAGGATATGTGTTCTATATTGGTCGATGGATTGATCCTGTTAAATTTGTAAATTCAAATATTTTCTTTTATGCTATTCATAAAGTTATTCTAAATAGATTTTATCTTAATGCAATTGTCTATTGGTGCTTTGTTGTAGCTCCATTATGGCTTTCAAGAGGAGTATTCAGATACTTTGAAAAGACTGTTATTGATTATGGAATGAATAATGGATTACAAAAAGCAGTTGGTTGGAGTGCCAAAGTAGTTCAAGGCACTCAAACCGGTGTAACCCAATCTTATCTATTCGTATTTGGAGCAGGATTGCTATTTGTAGTCCTGATATTGTTGATATAGGAGATAATGTGAAATGTTAGAAATTAGTTCAACCCCATTGGTAATAATTGCAATTCTTGGCACAGTGGGAGTTTTGTTACCTATAATCAGCATTGCCAGAAAAGAAAAAGGCTCAAACTCATTTTATGCAGTTATTGCATTTGCTGCATTGATTGCATCAATTGGATATGTTGCATATCAATTCCTTGCTGATAATATTCTTCCATCTGCTCTGTTTTCTGAAGACGTACTTGTAGATGACGCATTTGGTGGATTCTTTGCAATCGCGATGCTAATTGTTGCAATATTCACTACAGTTGGCTCCTTTAATTACATGCGAAAAAAGAACTATCCAGCTGTTTACTATTCCTTAATACTCCTTTCAACAATTGGTATGGTGTTAGTAGCATACTCTACTGACTTGGTGATGTTATTTGTTGCATGGGAGCTCATGAGCATTCCGACATACGTTCTTGTTGGATTTATGAAAAAGAATCCAAGCTCAAATGAAGCTGCACTAAAGTATTTCTTATTTGGAGCATTATCATCTGCAATTATTGTTTATGGAATTTCATTATCCTATGGATTAACTGGTTCAACAAATATTGGTGAAGTTATTCAGGGTTACTCTACTCTTGATCCTTCGTTATTGCCATTGGCATTACTATCTGTTGGAATGTTTATTGCCGGATTTGGGTTTAAGATGGGACTAGTCCCATTCCATCAATGGTTACCTGACACTTATGAAGGTGCACCTCCAACCATTACCACTTTACTTGCAGCTGGAACAAAGAAAGCAGGATTTGCAGCAACAATTCGAATAGTTGTTTTGGGAATGGTCGTACTTAATCTTGATTGGACTTTAGCTCTTGGTATAATTGCAGTGATGACTATGACTATTGGTAACATTGCTGCAATCATGCAAAAGAATCTTGCAAGGATGTTAGCATATTCTAGTATTGCTCATGCTGGCTACATTTTGATTGGACTTGCAGTAGCTCCATACAGCTCTCTTGGCTTGCAAGGCTCTCTATATCAAATATTGAATCACGCAGTAATGAAAGGTGCTGCCTTCATAGCAGTTGCAGGAATAGTAACCACACTTGCAGTAACTAACATCGATAAACTCAAAGGACTTGGTAGAAAAATGCCTATTACATCACTTGGATTAGTAATCTCATTATTTGCTTTAGCTGGTGTACCTCCACTTGCTGGATTTTGGAGTAAAATAATGTTATTTGGTGGTGCATTGGATGCTGGTTCAACTATATGGTGGGCACCCTGGCTTGCAATAGCTGGAGTTCTAAACAGTGCTTTATCATTAGCTTACTATGGTTGGATCACAAGAAAAATGTACTTTGAAGGAGAAACTGAAAAAAGAATATCTGAACCAAAATCTATAATTGCAATCATGATATTTTCAATAGTTTTCTTGGTAGGATTCGGTGTATATCCAGATCCAATTATTAAATTTGTAGAATTTGCTGCCCCAACACTTAGCCTAGGTATTATGCCTTAAATGTTGTAAATTTTATAAGATTATCCAAATCCATTTTTGCATCATTATCTGAAATTTTTCTTAAACTTGATCTAGCCTTGTCAGAATATTTTTTTAAAAGTTCTTCCATTTTGTTGAAAACATCTCTTGGATCAGAACTTTTCTTGATTAGCAAATTAAATAATTTATCTTCATTCTTCCAGTCAAACAAATCATCTCTTATTTGATATGCAATTCCTATGTTTTTTCCATATTCTGTTAGTGCTTCTATTTCTTCTTCACTACCATTTGCAATAATTGCACCTATTCTTGCAGCTACTTCAAATGCAGTGGCAGTTTTGTATTCAATTACTTTGAGATAATCATCAAAAGTAACATCTTCACTGGTTTCTAATCTGCTTTCTATCATTTCTCCTTCACTCATCAGCATTGCTGTTGTTGCCAAATCCTTTGTTATTCTTGCATTGTCTAATCTTGAAGAAATTGCAAGAATTAATCCCAAAACAAAATCTCCTGTTAGTACACTTGTGTTATACCCATATTTGATATGAAATGGCTCTTTTTGTCTTCGCATTGTTTCGTTATCTATAATGTCGTCATGTATGATAGATTCCATATGTAAAAATTCTACAGCACATGATGCAGCTAATGTATTATCATCAATTTTTCCTACGCTTTTGGCAGCCAAAACTAAGATAATTGGTCTAATTCGTTTTCCACCCTCTAAGGAATATTTTAGTGGCTCAATGAACTCTGATTCTGAATATAATGATAATTCTCTATCTAATGCCTGATTGATTTGATCGATATACTTACCGTATGTTTCTAGTAAAGGATTAATCTCGATATTTTTCCTGTCCAAGATATAGGCCTATTCAAAAAACTTTCTCATTAGTAATTAAATCTTGGTGCTCCAGCCGGGATTTTCATCGTTAGATTTTGAACCCGGGATCACTGCCTTGAAAGGGCAGTATGCTTGACCGGTCTACACCACTGGAACCCAACAAAATTGGGTAATTTGTCCATAAAATCTTTTGTAAACCACACAAAGATTTTTTATTGGCAAATTGGGAGATGTGGTATGAATCTAATAAAACGAATTGATGAAATGATTGAAGAAAGAAGTTTACTAAAACACCCATTCTATCAAATGTGGTCTGATGGAAAATTAACTCTTGATTCTTTATCTGGTTATTCTAAAGAATACTTTCAACTCGTTAAAACAGTTCCATCATTTATGACTCCTATTATAGAAAAGGCTCCTAATTCTGTTATTAGTGAATTAATTGATAACCAACAAGAAGAATCAATTCACATACAATCTTGGATTAAATTTGCAGGAGAGCTGGGGGTTTCTGAATATGAGTTAATTCACTATGAAGGATTAGAAAAGACTAGGAAGTCTGTTTTGGAATTATCTAAATTAATGAATACCTATGAAGGTGGAGCATGTGCAATGTATGCTTTTGAAAAAGAAATTCCTAAAATTAGCCAAACAAAACTAGATGGCCTGGCAGAATTCTATGGAATGTCTAATGAAAATGCTACAGAATACTTTAAACTTCATACAGAAGCTGATATTCGTCATGCTGCATCTTGGAAAAATATTCTTGAAAAAACATCAACTGATTCAGATAACTTGATCCAAATTGCAGACAAATCTATCTCTGCACAAAATCTGTTGCTTGATAGTTGTTATGAAGCATATTGTTAAACTCATAACATTTTATACTGAAGGTAAAATCCATCTGCTTAGGGCCCATAACTCAGCTTGGTAGAGTACCCGGCTCATAACCGGGGAGTCAAGGGATCGAAGCCCTTTGGGCCCATATTATTTCCGTTAGTTTTAAAATGAGCACAGACAAAATTTACTGGCCGCGATGAAGAATCAGAGTTATATCTGAACGATGATTGAAAGGCATTTGTCTGAGCTGCCAAAAATTACTTGCTAATCTGCTTTCTTACTTTTTCTAAAGTATTATCATCAACGAGTTTTTGTTCGTGTAATGCTTGTGTGATTTGTATTATATTGGTGATAGAATGTAGTTTAACTCCTAATTCTTTTAGTGCCTCATCTGCACCCTCCATTCTATTGACAATTACATATGCATCTTCTATTGTTATGTTTGCTTCTTTTAGTGATTTTATTGCATTTACAACCGAACCTCCAGTTGTTGCAACATCATCTATCATTACAACCTTCATTCCTTCATGAATTTGCCCTTCGACTGATTTTGAAGTTCCATAGTCTTTTGGTTTACTTCTTACATAGATTAATGGCTTGACTGTTTCAATTGCCAATGCTGATGCAATAACCAAACCTCCAGTAGGAACTGATACTAAAGAATCAAAACTATTCAATCCTACACTTTCTGCAATATTGTTTTGCAGATATTTTATCATAGTTCTAAATTGATGAGGATAACTAGGAACTAGTCTCAAATCAACATAGTATGAACTTTTTTTACCACTAGCCAGTGTAAAATCTCCAAATTTTATTATCCCTTTTTGATGCAAAAAGGTTGCAAACTCTTTTACAAATTCCATATCTAAATTAACTACACTGGATTTATTTTGGTTTGTATTGTGTATTAATCATGCCTGAAATCTGGTTAAATTATGGTATTACTGATGTTGTTTTGGATATTCGGGCAGAGAATCTAGAACAAAAAATTGATTCTGATGGTAAGATCTTGGAAGATATAGTGATCAATGAAAAACTGAGTACTATTGATTTAACAAAACCTATGGAACTTGTAGTTTTGCATAACTCCAAATCAATTCAAAAAATTATTTCATCATTATTTACAATATGTGAACAAAAATCATTACCATTTCCTAAAATTTTGGCTGAGAAAAAAATAATGAATCTGGTAAAATCTGGTCTACCAGAAGGAAGCTCAATTAATGAATTTGACAATGCTGATCTTTCTAATTCCAATCTTGTTTTCATCGGAGAAATGGAATTTGATGGTTTATTTGGGTATGAAACTATTTCCACCAGATTAATCAAAAAGTTTGGTCAGGAATCAATGCTTTCTGCATATGCAAAAAGAAAGAGTAATCTTCCTGCACCTGGACAACTGACAGAAAGTTTTGATGAAGCAAAAAAATTTGTCGATAATTTTGAAATTAAAGCAATTGAAATTATAGCAAATTCCCAGGGTATTGTTGATTTTACAATAGATCATCCTTCCGAAACTGTTTCATCTACAAAAACTCTAGAATCCTTTGCAATCAAAGATATAGGTCACCACAAATCAATGATAATCAGTACTGGAAAAGATTCAAGTAATGATAATCTTGGAAAATCTCTTTCATCTCTTTGGAATTGTGCTAATGCAATACAGAATGGAGGCTTATCTATCTTGGTAGCAGAATGTAAATCTGGTTTGGGTTCTGATGCACTTCAGCAATATGTTGAGGGTAGATTGAGTCTTGATCAACTTCGAAATCCAACTAAATACATTTCTGGAATGGAGGATCTATTATTTTTATCTGAAATACAAAAGAATTTTCAAATTGGATTAGTTTCAATTCTTCCAGAATATTATGTAAAAAAATTAAACATGATTTCCCTGTCTGGAATCAAACCCTCTTTGGATTATATTCTAAAAACCCAAGGTGCCAGACAAAAAGTTGCAGTTGTCATGGATGGGGCTAGAGTTTTACTAAGGTAAGAAATTAGGTAAAAAATTTGACGGTATTGGTGCACATAAAACAGCTAATCCTATAACACCCACGTATGCAAGTTTTCTATTTTTTGATAATGGGGAAACATCATCAAGTGGCGTTGCACCAGAATTTTTTGAACTTAACACAAGAATCAACATTGCCATTAACCAATAATTTAACACAACAAGAATTGCCATACTTCCAATTGTTGCATATTTGTGACGTTTAGCACCAAGTAGAGTTCTTGCCATATGGCCCCCATCTAACTGCCAAGCTGGTAATAAATTCAAGAACGTGATTAAAAATCCAATCCACGCTGCAAATAAAACTGGCGTCATTATTACTTCATGACCTGTTCCACCTTTTCCAAACAACGCTAAACTTGCAGTCATTAGCAATGGTTCTCCTTGATTCCATTCCATTAATTTTGAATCTGCAAAAAGTCCTTGCGCAACATCTTCTTGTAGTATCGGTGCAGTGTATGCTCCATACATTGAAACTATAATTGTAATTACCAGTCCTGCAATTGGTCCTGCTATCGCTACATCAAATAAAATTTCTCGATTAATTGTTAATCCACGTGATTGAATAAACGCACCAAAAGTTGGAATTCCAATAACTGGTAATCCTGGTATGAAAAATGGCCATGTTGTCTTTAGCTTATGAATCTTAGCTGCAACTAGATGACCCAATTCATGAATTCCTAAAATTCCTAAAAGTGAAAGTGTATAGATTCCTGCCATTTCTAGTGGTTCACCAATATCTATAATGGAATTTGTTCCTGTAGTACGATAATAGCCATCAATCATTACAAAGGTGATGACAACTGCAAACAAAATTCGTGGAGTCCAAGATGCGCTTAACCACTTCTTTTGTTTTTTTGGAGTGAATTTTTGAATGATAATATATTTACCGTCTTCCATTTGTTCAAGCTTGCAGACATAGTTCATATCTTCTAATTTTCTTGCCAAATCCTCAAATTTTGTTTTAAAATCATGATCATTAATCCTAAACTCCAAAGAATACATTTCTCTGTTGAACTGACTTACTTCAAACAATGAATTGACTAAGGAAATTACGTCTTCCTGAGTAGGTTCGCTCATTCTGTTTACGGCTATTTCTTTCCATTAAATGGTTTTGTGGTTTAAAATTAAATATTGACAATAAAATATACTAGTTATGCAAGTAATTCTCAGACAATTGGGTGACTGTAACATACGTCGTGCAGAACCAAGCGATCTAATCCCAGTCATGGAAATCAATCTAAAAACACTTCCTGAACATTATTCTGATTATTTCTATGAAAGTCTACTTGCAGAAATTCCGGAGGCTTTCATTGTTGCAGAAATTGGAGGAAAACATGTTGGTTATATAATGTGCAAAACTGAATATGGTTTTTCTAATTTCAAAAAATTAGGATTTGTAAAAAAAGGTCATGTGGTATCTATTGCAGTTCTTGATGAATATAGAAAAAAAGGAATTGGCAAAGCACTAGTTGAAGAATCTGTAAATGGTGTTAAACTAAAAAAATGTGACGAGTTCTATCTTGAGGTACGATGTAGTAATAATGATGCCGTACGATTGTATGAAAAACTTGGTTTTGTTATTAGACAAAAACTTAGTGCATATTATCGTGATGGTGAAGACGCATATCTTATGGCAATTGAATTAAACTAGTTCAAACCAATAAATAACTCACACCAAACTTTAGCTCAATGGATAAACGTAAAGGAATGGGGATTACAATTTTTGTACTATGTATTACCGCATTCTTTCTTTATGCATATTTGCTAATGCTATCTGAATGGAGTCCTATTGTGTTGCAATTATCCATTTTGATGATTGCAGGTGGAATACTTGGTGTAGTAGCTTGGATTGGGTATGTAATGGCAACGACAAAACCCTCATCTGCATCAATTTCATCAGACGATTAATTTATTTTGAAATCTTTACATCTACAACTGTTTGATAATATCTAGGACCTACAGCTCTGACTATTTTTGATCCTAAAATTTCTGATTTAACGGGAGTTACTTGCAAATAGTGTTCTTCTGATAGTTTTCCTGCATTTGATTTTTTATCTGCATGAATGTGAGAATAATAGTGAATTATTCCACCACTTTTTGTTGCACTAATTGCAGACTTTAAGAATTCATCTGATCTTTCAGGAAGAAGCATCAAAGTTCTATCTGATTTATTCTCTAATTGTTCTTGAATTACTCGTGATGCATCTCCATTTATTGAGATAACGTTTCCTGCAAGCTTGTTTGCGATTATATTTTTTTCACAAAGTTTTGCTGCAATTGGATTAATATCTATGCTATATACAGTACATTTCTTCTTTTTTGCAATCATAATTGAAAACATGCCTACGCCTGCAAACATATTGACTATAGTTTCTCCATCTTGAACTAAATTGGCAATTCTTTCTCTTTCAGTAGATAATCTAGGTGAAAAAAATGCATTTTCAACATCAACTGTAAATTTACAGCCAAATTCTTTGTATTCTGTTTCTGTCTTATCTTCTCCTGCTAAGATCTCTAAATTCCTGGTACGAAAATCTCCCTCAACGGCAGAAGCTTGATAAAAAACACTCTTTGCAATTTTTACTTCGTTTAGAAGAGTTTCACCAATTAGTTTCTTCTTTGCTAGCAACGAATCAGGAATTCTAACTATAATTATATCTCCAATCTGATCAAAGGATGAGATTAGTTCTTGGCTTTCTTGTGAAGTAAGTATATTTTCCAATGTCCTCTTTAACATTCGAGTCAATTTTTGTAATAGAAATTTCCTGAACTTTTTTGTTCTTTATCTAATCTACTTTCTAATTTGTTTACACGTGGTCTCAAACTTCTCTCATCTCTTCTAAATGACATGTCAAGTGATTTGAGGAATCTATTCATTGCATCTGCTTTTGACATCGGAGATGTTGCATGTCCAGATAATCCAGGTATGCCTTCAAAAATTATCATAGAGTCAGATATGAGATCCATTAATTGTATATCGTGATCTATCACAATAGCTGTTTTTCCAAATGATCGAACAAATTTTTGTAAGAATTTTGCAATAGTTATCCTATCTTCTACGTCTAAAAATGCAGATGGCTCATCTAATGCATAAAGATCCACTTTTTGTAAAAGACATGCAGCAACTGAAACTTTTTGTAATTCCCCACCTGATAGATTCTTTACTGATTTATTGTATAGTTTTTTAATTTTCAATGGATCTAGTATCTGTTCTTCTTCTTGACTACCTTCAATTGCGCCACCATTTGCTTTATCTAATAATGCAATAACTTCAGCATCAATATCATTTTGAAGATATTGCGGTTTATATGCAATTTTTATTTTTTTATCAATATCTCCTGAACTTGGTTTTTCTACACCTGCAATCATCTTCATCAGTGTTGTTTTTCCAAGCGCATTTGCACCCATTATCCCTAATACTTCACCTTTTCTTACTCTGCCTGGCTCAACAGTAACTGAGAACGTTGCATATTTTTTCTCTAGTTTTGGATATGACATAATTTCACTTCCTTCTTGAAATTCATCAGTAGATGAAGAAGATACATCAAAAGAAAACTTCTTGTCTCTAAATCTGACATTTTCAGTTGGTAAATAACCATCAAGAAACACATTGATTCCAATTTTGGTTGATAATACACTAGAGACTATTCCGTATGCGGCAGGTTCGCCATAAAGCACTTCTATATAATCACTAAGAAAATCAAGTAATGTTAAATCATGTTCAACAACCATTACGCTTTTTCCAATTTTAGCTAAACTTTGAATTACTCTTGCTACACTTTTTCTTTGAAAAACATCATTGTATGATGATGGTTCATCAAAAAAGTAAAACTCTGTATCTTTTGATGCAACAGCTGCTATGGCTAATCTTTGAAGCTCCCCACCACTGAGTTCTTTGAGATTTTGTTCCATTGAATTTTCTAGCCCCAATTCTTTGATTAATTCTCTTGATACTCCTCGTTCATCATATTTTTCAATCAATTCTTTTCCAGTTCCGTCAAATGCTTGTGCAACATGATGTACTTGTTGTGGTTTAATTGATGCACGAAGTTGTTTATTTTTAATTTTTTCAAAATGAGATTTTAATTCGGTTCCACCATAATACTTTAAAATTTCCTCCCACTCTGGAGGGTTTTCATATCTTCCCAAATTCGGTTTCAAGTTTCCAGCAAGAATGTTTACTACGGTACTTTTTCCCATTCCATTTCTGCCTAGTAATCCTACGACTTCCCCTTTTCTCGGTGTAGGTAACTTGTATAATCGAAATGAGTTTGGACCATATTGATGAATTTTATCTGATGCTAATTCAGATGGTAAATTAACAATAGTAATTGCATCAAAGGGACAAACTTTGACACATATGCCACATCCATTACAAATGTCTTCATCTATCTGGGCTTTTTTTGTTTCTTCGTTAAGTATGATACAATCAGCCCCTGATTTGTTAACTGGACAATACTTTATGCACTCTAAACCACATTTTTTTGGCTGGCAAAGTTCTTTGTCCAGTACTGCAACTCTGTGAGTCATGTCGTAATTCGGTTATTCCTTGCTTTATACCTCTTTTGAACTATCTCAAATAGGGCGTTACCTTAATAGATAAGAATCTGTCACCATTGTTCAAGCCGGCCATAGCGTTAGGGTGCGACCCAATCCCATTCCGAACTTGGAAGTCAAACCTAATGTCGCTGTTGTGCTACTAAGATGCGAGAGCTCTTGGGAAGCAACAGTGCTGGCATTTTCTATTATTCTTTCAATCAATCTTTTAATATGGAATTTATGATTTATCCTATGATTTCAATGCCTAATTGTGCTGTTTGTGGACAATCATTTTCAGATGATATACGATTTCTAAATCACATGATGGATAAACATGGTTTTAGAAATCCAAATGCCGATAAACCAGATAGAAACAGTAGAGGCTACTAATTTTCAATAATTATATTGTTTTAATTTGTATTTTTGAATTTATATATTTTGTAAATAATCCAAAATTAATCTTACTCCAAAACCAGTAGCTCCTTTTGGATTGTATGGTTTTTCTTTTGTTGCTACTTGTGTCCATGCAACACCTGCAATATCAATATGAATCCAAGGTGTATTTTCAATTGCATTTTTTAAGAATGCTGCTGCAGTAATAGTTCCTGCGGCTCTACCAATTCCAACATTTTTCATATCTGCAACATCTGATTTTATCATATCCGTATAGTCATCATTTAGTGGAAGCTGCCAAATCTCTTCTGTTGTTCTTTTTGATGATTCTATGATCTTTTGTGTTAGTTTGTCATTATTTGAAACCATACCTGCTATGTTCGTACCTAGTGCAATTATGCACGCTCCAGTCAATGTTGCAAAGTCCATAATTGCTTTTGGTGAATACTGTTTTTCTCCATAAGATAATGCATCTGCTAAAATTAATCTGCCTTCTGCATCCGTATTTGAAATCTCTGCAGTTTTTCCACTGTATAATTTTATTATATCTCCCGGCCTATATGATTCCCCACTGGGCATATTTTCCACCGATGGAATAATTCCTACTAAATTGATTGGCAATTTTAATTCTGACGCTGCTTTCATTATTCCAATGACCGTACATCCACCACACTTATCGAATTTCATTTCATCCATTTTATCACCAGGTTTTAACGAAATACCGCCTGTGTCAAACGTTACTGCTTTACCAACTAATACAATTGGTTTTTCATTTCGAGAACCATGATTATGTTCTAAAATTATCAGTTTAGGTTCATTTTTACTTCCTTGTCCTACTGCAGTAATTCCACCGAATCCTTTCTTTTTAAGTTCATTTTTTGAAATGATGTTGCATTTCATATTGTTCTTTTTTGATATGATCCTTGCAAAATTTGCCAATGTTGTAGGTGTGCATTCGTTTGGAGGCAGATTAGCAATACTCTTTGTGTATATAGCTCCATCAGAAACAATATCTGCAATTTTTACTGCTTTTGAAATCTTTTCTGATTTAGAAACTAAAATTGTAAGATCTGGAATATTGTTTTCTTTTTTTGATTTATATTTTTCAAATTTGTAAAGAGACATTTTACATCCTTCTACTATCTGGGCTACTGATGAAATAGGCTCAATTAGAGAACTTGGGGGTGCTATTATGGAAAATTCTTTCAGTTTTAACTCTCTTGCCTTTTGAGCAATTTTACCTGAAACAAATCTTATGGTGTCATTAGTGATGTTCTCTTTTTTACCTAACCCAGCTAAGAGTATCCTTTGTGCTGTTTTACCTGTATCTGGAATAATCCCTATTTTGCCAAATATCCCACCCATATCATTTATTGACTGTTTTATTGCTGGGATGATTTTAGAATCTACTTTTTCTAATCCTAATACTTTATCTGAATCTTCTAAGACAAATCCACAAAGCATTGTTGTTTTCTTTGGATTATTTGGATTTTCTATTCTTATCTTCATTATGAAAATCTGAATTTGATGTGCTATTTAGATTATTGTAGCTCTATTTTTTTACTATTTGAAAATAAACTTGCAGATCTTATAAAAACATCTTTTACAGTTTTACATTCTTGTTCACAGTTCTCATCCATTTTAATTTTGTTTGAGTTTCTTTCATTTTTTGTAATTATTGCTCTTAGCAATGGTAAAAGTGCTGCTCTTCCACCATATGCTGTTTTTTTATCTATTAACCAAAACATTTCTAATGCTGATTCTCCCAACATCGTTTGCCTTAGTTTTAAGCCAAACTCTGAATAATGTCCGATCATTGTTAAATTCCCTCTTGTAAGAAATTCAATCATTTTTGCAAATTTCACACACAAATAACATTGATTATCATAAACTATTATTGGTACTTTTTCTTTAATATCCACAATATCACTTAGTAACCATCAGATTAAAATTTTGCAGAAGTAGATTTTTATTAAATTTATGAAGTCATGTAATCTAGAAATGGGACTTAATTATTATCAAATCAAGAAAAATGTTCTACGAGCCCGTAAATTAGTAATTAAAGCAACAAATAGCGCTGGTTCTGGTCATCCTGGAGGTTCTTTTTCGATGGCTGAGATTCTGGGATGTTTATTTTACAAGCATCTGCACTATGATCCTAAAAATCCACAATGGGATGATCGAGATCGATTAATTTTATCTAAAGGACACGCCGCACCTGGTTTGTTTTCAAACATGGCTGTTGCCGGTTATTTTCCAGAATCTGAACTTGAAACTTTAAGAAAATTTGGTAGTAAATTACAGGGACATCCTGATCTAAAATGTCCTGGAGTTGAATTTTGTGGCGGTTCCTTGGGAACTGGACTGTCTTATTCTGTAGGTGTTGCACTTGCCGCAAAAATTGATGGTAAGAATCACCATGTCTATACTATAATGGGTGATGGTGAAACTGATGAAGGACAAGTATGGGAAGCTGCAATGACTGCTGCAAAATACAAAGTAGATAATCTTACGGCATTTTTAGATAGAAATTTCATACAACAGGATTCTTACACTGAAAAAATTATGCCACTAGATGAAAAATTAGAAAGCGATGACATTTCTGAAATGTGGAAAGATGCATCAAGATGGAAAACTGGTGATAAATGGAGATCATTTGGTTGGAATGTAATTGAAATAGATGGACATAGAATTGAACAAATTAATGCTGCGATTACTAAAGCAAATTCCACAAAAGGTATTCCCTCAATAATTATTGCTAGAACAATTAAAGGGAAAGGAGTTGAACATATGGAAGACAATCCACAATGGCATGGAAAAGCTCCTGATTCTGATGTATCCCCAATAATTAACTTGGAACTTGACTCTCAGTTTATGATTGCGCCTTCAATCATTGCAGGTGATATGACAAATCTAGAAAATGAAATAAAACGTTGTGTATCTGGAAGAGCTGATTACATTCATCTTGATGTAATGGATGGACAATTTGTTCCGACCAAAACTTTTGATCATAGAAAAATCCACGAATTACGATCTTTAACTGTAATTCCTTTTGATTCTCATTTGATGATTAACGAACCTGTAAAACATATCCGAGACTATATTGAAGCTGGAAGTGATATCATTACAGTTCATGTTGAAGTTTGTGATGAGTCAAGCTTTGGAGAGATTCATGATTTATTAAAACAGAACCAAGTTGGTATAGGTCTTGCAATCAATCCAGACACTGAACTTCCTAGATGGTCTTACAAATTCATACCTACACTTGATCAACTCATTGTAATGTCTGTTGTACCTGGAAAATCAGGCCAAAAATACATTGAGGAGACACACGGAAAAATGATCAGATTGAATACTGTTCTAAATGAGCACAAGTTTTCAGGCTGTATTGAAGCTGATGGTGGTGTAACTCTTGAAAATATTGGTTCCTGTTTTGCAGATGGCGCTAGATCTTTTGTAGGCGGTAGCGCAATTATTGGAAAACAAGATGTACGCGGTGCTATAAGAGATTTTAGGAATCAAGTTCTCAAAACAAAACGAAAAATCTTGCTTGATAAAGCAAATGAATTGGGAGGTTCTACTCTTGTAAAGAAATGGATTGGATTACATGTTGTTGGTGAAAAACAAGAACAGATTAAGAAAATAGCAGAAGAGGCAGGTTATCTTTGAATTCTCCCATCATGACTGATATGCGTTCAGAGTATTCAAAAACGCTAATTGAACTTGGACGAGAAAATCCAAACATAGTAGTTTTGGGTGCAGATACAACTGATTCTCTTAAAACCTCTGGATTTGGTAAAATATTTCCAAATAGATTCTTTAATGTGGGAATCGCAGAGGCAAATTTAGTTTCTCTATCTGCCGGTCTTGCATCTTCTGGAAAAATATCGTTTGCTAGTACTTATGCAATATTTCTACCTGGACGCGCGGTGGATCAAATAAGAAATGGAATTGCTTATCCTTCTCTTGGAAACAAAAAAGGTCTCAATGTAAAATTAGTTGTCTCTCACGGTGGTTTGTCTGTTGGACCTGATGGTGGTTCTCATCAACAAATTGAGGATATTGCAATTATGCGAGTAATTCCAAATTTTCGTGTGTTCATACCTGCTGATACTTTTGCAGTTTCAAAATTAACTAGATTGATGGCAAGTGAATATGGTCCCTTTTACATGAGAATGGCAAGATCAAATACACCGGTAGTTCATTCTGAATCACAAGATTTCCAAATTGGTAAAGGGATTACAATTCGTGATGGTTCTGATTGTACTATAGCTGCATGTGGCATAACAGTGAGAATGGCACTTGAAGCAGCTGAATCATTACAACAAGAAGGAATTTCCTGTAGAGTATTAGACATGTTTTCTGTTAAGCCAATTGATGCTGAACTCTTGGAAAAAGCAGCACGAGAAACTGGGGGTATAGTTACTTGTGAAGAACACAATATCTTAGGAGGTATGGGTTCTGCAGTTGCAGAATCTGTTTCTGAGAGATATCCTGTTCCAATAAAACGAATAGGTGCTCAAGACATGTTTGGTGAGTCTGCTAGAGACAATGAAATTCCACTGCTTTTAGAAAAACATGGAATAACATCTTTTAATATGGTAAAACAAGTAAAAGAAATAAGGAGTAGAAAATTATGAAAATTTTTCTTGACACTGCAAATCTAGAATCAATCAGAAAGTTCAACGACATGGGTCTGTTAGATGGTATTACAACCAACCCTTCTCTCATGTCTAAAGAAGGCGGTAATCCAAAAGACATCATGGAAGAAATCACAAAAATTATCAAAGGTGATGTCAGCTTGGAAGTTGTAAGTACTGAATATTCTGGAATGATTGAAGAAGGTAAACGTCTACGTCAATATGGTAAAAACGTTGTTGTAAAAGTTCCTATGACTCCTGATGGTTTGAAAGCATGCAAACATCTAACATCTGAAGGAATACCTGTAAATGTCACATTGATTTTTTCTCCAAATCAAGCATTACTTGCAGCCAAATCAGGTGCAAAATATGTCAGTCCATTTATTGGCAGATTGGATGATATTGGTAAAGATGGAATGAATTTGATTAGAGACATTAAGAAAATATTTGATAATTATAAGGATGATTTTAAAACACAGATTCTTGTTGCAAGTATTCGTCATCCAATACATGTTGTTGATGCAGCAAAAATTGGGGCACATGTTGTAACTCTACCTCCTACAGTTTTAGATAAAATGCTACAACATCCTCTGACTGATATTGGGCTAGACAATTTTCTATCTGATTGGAAAAAACTAAAAGCAGGAATTTGATATCAAAATTCACGTATTATAGATTAAAATAATATTTTTAAAAATGAAAATTGAGGTTTTTTATTGTTGTCCTTTATCTGTACTCTTTCTTGAACCAGTCCCTCTACCTGTAACTCTGGTCATTCCTTCAGTTGATGGTCTTGGTTTCGACTCTGGCATATCTCCTAATCTTTTTGAACCAGTCCCTCTACCTGTGTGAACCATTCTATTTGCTGCCTGTTTTTTCTTTTCATCTTGCACTTTTTTGTATGCATCGCCAGCCCAATCTTTTCCACTGTCATCAACTTCTCTTGAACCAGTCCCTCTGCCTGTTCTTATTCTAATTTTTCCCATAATTGTGGTTATTGTATCTTGTATTTATTTAAGCTCTTATCCAGCAAAATCAAAAAGAAATGGTAAAGCAAGGGTCGTTCGATTCATACCAATTTACACCAAAAAATCTAATGAATTTCAGTTTCAATACATGACAAAAATACTGCTTTTGATGTAATTTTATGTATCCTACATTGAATTAAGCGATTAACTAGAAGATCGTTTTTTGTCTTTTATGTTCAAGGATGTTTTGCAATCAATACTCACTTTAATATTTGTAATAATGTGAAAAAAACTCAGTTAATTGTAATACGTGATATTCTAAAACTAGATTTAACTAAAGTGGAAATTAGTCTACATGAAAAATCATTGGATTGAATTATTTTTAATAATTAATCCAACCAAGTTTTTTAAAATAAACAAACATTAATGCTGTTGGTATTAATGCTGCTAGAATTATTACTATGAATACTGTATATGGTCCTAAAAGCGTTGGAATATTATCAATATCCATAATCCCACCAGGTAAATTTACGTTCATTCCATAAAATGTTGCAATAGCTGTTCCAGGAATTGAAAGTGTGAAAACTATTGTTAATGCCGCAAGTATTTTGTTTGTTTTTTCAGTACTGAGCATGAAATCGGTATCTTTGTAAATCTCCATGGTTTCTCTTGATTCTTCTAGAGTTTCAATCACTTTGTCAATATGATCAATTACATCGTCAAAATATAATGAAAGATCCTCTTCATCTGAAAATCTCTTAATATTTTTAGCAATTTCTAATACAAATTTTTTTAATGGATTTGCTATTCTTCTCATTATATTAATTTCTCTTCTAAGTAATGCAATACTTTTTGCAACTGATTTTGTTTCATCAAATACTTCATCCTCAAGGTCATCTAAATTAGCAATTACTTTTCTTGATATGTGTAATAGATCATCTACTAGAATATCTATTATTTCGTGAAGTAGATATCCTGAAGATTTTTCGAGTAATCTTTCTTTTCTATGTTGATCCAAATCATTTTTACAAATATTCACTAAATCTACTAATGGTTTTAAATCTCCTTGATGAACAGTTACTAGAAAATCCTTTCCTATGAATATGGAAAGCTGACTATTTCTTGAACTTCCAGGTTGTTGTAAGAGTGGGGGAAAATGTAATATTACAAAGAAATGGTCATCATAACTATCTAATTTTGGAAGCTCAAATTTAGTCATACAGTCTTCAATATTTAATGTGTTGAAACTATATTTCTCAGCTAATTTTTCAACATCACTTCTATCTGGACTTTGTAAATCTGTCCATAAAAATTTCTTACCTTGAACTGTTTCTATCTTTCTTTCCACCACTATTCCTGTGGGTTTTTTTCCACCATACAGTCGATTAGCAATAAATCCTTTCTTCAAGTTGAATGGTAACTTGTTCCAACAAATTTAAAGCGATCGTTATTTTGATAAAAATTCTAATGGTTCATTAGAATCAATAATTTGACATCTTGAATTTTAAATTATTTCCATGGTAGTAAGTAGTTAACACCAATCCATGTGAGTCCAATTGTTATTCCCATAGCTACCCACCAAAATCTCATAACTAGAATTTTCATTGGTTAATAATAAATCTACAGGCTAATTTTCATCATATTAAAATCAAAGATTATTACAGGATACCCGATTTTTTATTCTTGTGGCCCTCGTAGTACAGTGGCTAGTATAGGGGACTGTGGATCCCCGGACAGGGTTTCGATTACCCTCGAGGGCCTACGTAATTTTTTAAAAAATACCGTATTTACTTGATTCCATCTCTTCTTTAATGGCCAATTTGAATCGAGGAGTTTTACCTTCTAACCTATCTGTAAGCCATGTAAGAAATTTTTTTTCCATGCCCTTTCCTTTCAATCTGTTAAAATCTGATCCCATTTGATCAATGAGTTTTTCTACTAATGTTTTGTTGACACTTACAACAAAAAAATGCCATCCAAATGCAAATTCTGAATCTGTCATTACAAAATCCTCTTGACTATGAACCATCTCTTCTAAAAGAAAAAGTTGTTGTGTTATTGCCTTACTTGTTTTATCATAATCTACAGCAGATACATTGATGTTTATTTTATCTGTCATGATTATATGTGATTAACACAAAATAAAAGGATTACACAAAAATTATTTTAAAAGACGTTCAAAATCAATATCAAAATGTGTTTTCATGATGTCTATATATGTCTGAATAGATTCAGGGATTTTATCTCCACAAGAGATTCCTAAATTCCTTGCATTAATCCAAATTACTAAAGTTTGAATAATTGTTAAAAACCTGTCATTTCCAATTTCAGGGGTGCTGATTGCTTTTGTGTATCTTTCTGCAAATTCCCATGCAGTTACAAAACTCACGCATTTCACTCCAAAAATTTCTAATAGTTGTTCTTGCAAACTATTTGCTTTCTTGAAAGGGATTTGGTTAATTATGTATGGAAATTCTACTTTTTCAGGAAGGCAATCTGGTAGTGGTCCCCAAATCGTGATTATTTTTGTACCTTGTTTTAGATCTTTGAATTTATTCATCATATGATTAATAATTTCTTCATTAGTAAACCAAAACAAAATTACCGTTGCCTCAGAAATATCTGCATTTTGTATATTCTCACAAATTAACTCTCCTGAAAGACTATTTTGCTTTAGAATCTCTTTTGCTTGTTTGATTTTATCTGGGTTATTGTCAATACCTACAGCCTTTTTTACATTATATTCTTTCAAGGATAGCATAATTCCTCTCCCATTTCCACATCCAAGATGATAAAAAATATCGTTTTTTCCTAAATTTACAAAATTAAAAATCTCTCTAAATGATCTATCTGGTAATTGGACATCTTCTCCACTAACTATATTTTCTGGTAGTGATTTTAGATATTCTTCTATTTTCAATATTAAGACTAAAACAATACGGAATTTATTCTCTTATGCTTTCAAGCTTTGAAACTGCTTGCCATAACTGTGTTCTTACATATGAAGGCATATTTGGATCTTGTGTCACATCATCTAACAAACTAATTGTATTATTAGCTCTGACTGATAGTGAATATTCCTCGTTATTCAAATCTGCTATCAAATCAGTAATGGATTTTTTAATTGTCTTGGGTGTTGAATGGTTTGTAGCAATTTGGTTTAGTGTTTCTATTGCTTCTTTCATTGCTTCTTTGTTTTGTTTATCATCAATCATTTTTTACACCATTTCTTGAAAATTTGAAGTATATAGTTACATCTCTACAAATACGTTGTCTGATTCTATAGAAACATTGTATGATGCTAAATCTCTGATTTTGGCAGGAAATTTAACTAATTTACCAGTTTTACAATCAAATTCGGCTTTATGCCATCCGCATATCACTTTACAGCCATCTAATTTTCCTTCTGAAAGACTTGCACCTGAATGAGTACAAGAATCATCCATAGCACAATAATCACCATCAATATTTGCAACCATTATCTCTTTACCATCCACAGAAACTTTGATCATTTTTCCAGGAGTAATATCTGTGGTTTTCCCAGCTATTATTTTACCCATTATAGTTTTTAGTCTATCATTCTTAATATTTTTTCGTATATGGGAACAATAGTAAGAGATGCAATCAATTCCGATAAATTTTCTGTATTAAGTTTTTGTAAAGATACTTTTTCATGGGGTGATTATATTCAAGATGTTTGGGATTACTGGTTATCTGAAGGCAATTTACTTGTTATTGAAAAACAATATCCAGTTGGCATATGTCATGCATTTTTCTCTAAAAATCAAGTATGGATTGAAGGAATCAGAATTAACTCAAATTTTCGTAGACAAGGTTTTGCTTCAAATCTAGTTAGGCATATAGAATTACTTGCTCAAGAAAAACAAATATTCTCATCATTCATGCTTATTGATACTAAAAATTTACCCTCTCTTTCAATGGCAAAAAGTCTCAATTATGAGATATTTCAAACTTGGAATTTTTATTCCATTTATCCTCATCTTAACAATAGTCATAAAATACAGTTTGGTAATGTTTTAAATTCTACGGTAACTCATTATGTAAAATCATGGAGATGGTTAGTTTTAGATGAAGAAACTTTACTTTCGCTATTAGAACAAAACAAAATAATTTTTTCCGACAAGTTTGGTGATGTTTCAACTGCAATTATGACTGATTCAGAACATTTTGATAAAACTCTGATTGTAACCTTATTTTCAGGTTCTCAAAATAACACTTTGGATCTTATTTCATACATACAAAATCATGGTGCAGAAAAAAATTATAAAAAAATACAAATCTTGACTAAAGAGAAATTACATTTTTTATATACTCTGGAACATAAAATCACATTTAACCTAATGCAAAAATTTCTGCGTTAATTCTCATTCACAAATCTAATTGTGTTTTTTAAAATTCCCAATTTTTCAATTTCCATTTCTATTTTGTCTCCATTTTTAAGAAATATTGCGTTTGGTTTGTTTAACATTACTCCTGCAGGAGTTCCAGTTGAAATGATGTCTCCTTTTTCAAGAGTCATCACTTTGCTTAATTTGGATACTATTTCTGGTATTTTTATGAACATGTTATTTGTAGATGAATTTTGTCGTATCTCTCCATTGATTTTAGTTGTCAGTTTTAAATTCTGCGGATCTTTGATTTCATCTGCTGTTGTTATCCATGGTCCCGATGGTGCAAATGTATCAAAACTTTTTCCTCTTGTAAACTGTTTATCTTTAAATTGAATGTCTCTTGCTGAAACATCATTTAGGATCATGTATCCAAATATTGCCTCTTTTGCTTGCTCTTCGTTGATATTTTTGCAATTTTTACCTATTATCAAGGCTAATTCTACTTCGTAATCCAACTGAGTGACAAAATCAGGACAAACTATGTCTGATTCTGTACCTGTTAGGGTAGTTCTTGGCTTTAGAACTATAGCTGGCTCCTCCGGTGGTAGTAGATTTTGTTCTTTCGCATGATCTACATAATTATATGCTAAACAGATGATCTTATTCGGATTTGGAATTGGACTTGATAATTTAAATTTTGAAATATTTTCTTCATATGGCAAAGCATCCAATTGTTCTTTGATTTCATCATACCAACCATCAAAAAGAAAATCTTTGATGCTTTGTGGAATTGGAACTCCCGTCTGATAAGTTATTTCATCTTTTGTTGCAACTTTATCTCCTTTTACAAAACCATATGTCTCACTATTTTCATGTAATAGTCGCGCTATCTTCATAATTTTCTCACTCACTTGTGTGTAAAAATTGCTTGATTCTGTGAATCTTTTCTACAATATCCAAATCGGACAAATTGAATTTCTTCTCCATCTTTTAATTGTAAGTAATGTGGTTCTGTATAAACCTCCAATTCTTCTAAACTATTTTCGTTAAATTCGTCATCAATAAACAATTGCTTTGGAATGAGAATTTTAATTATGTGTGCATTTTTTTGTGATACCCATTGAATTTTTTGTATATCTGTAATGTTTCCGTCTTTTATGAATTCTCCCTCTAATTCTCCATTGATCTTTGATATTGCAACATTTCCCAATCCTAATAATCTGATCTGAGTACCTTCTTTGATATTTTCAGCATCTTCTCCTGAAATATAGAAATTTTCATCTAAATTGATTTTTCTTTTCCCCATATCTTTTATTGGATGATTTGGAATTTCTACAAATGAAAATGGTAATTTTTTAACTGTGAGTTTTTTTGGTTTGTTTACCATAAATAATCTAATACTATCTGCATCAACAAATTTTCTATTGAATGATTCAAGTGCATCAAATGGTGCTAGGGTATTCGCTTTAGTTAATCCTAAAGATAAGATGAATTTTTTTATTGCTTCTGGTTTAATCCCTCTTCTTTTGAGTGATTCTAAAGTAGGTAATCTTGGATCATCATACCATGATACTTTTCCTTCTTCTATCAATGGTTTGAGGATTCTTTTAGAAATGGGCATTCCTTTGAATTCGAGCCTAGAAAAGAAATCCTGATATGGTTTTCGCATATTTAATGCATCTAAGATGGCATCAATTAGCTCTTTTCTTAATTCAAATTCCTTAGAACGAAATGCATGAGTAACTCCATCATTACTATCCTCAATTGCTACGGCAAAATCATAACTTGGCCAAACTCGATATTTGTTTCCTAATGTGTAGTGTTTCTCATCAATTATTCTAAATAATACTGGATCTCGCATTACTGCATTATCTGCTTTCATATCTCCGCGAAATCTTACGATTGCATCTCCCGGTTTAAACTTATCAAACATTTTCCCCCAACCTTGAATATTTTGTTTAATGTCACCTCTACTGCATTTACACGCTTTTCTTTCCTTCCTATTGTTGCTTATGTCATCTCTCTTACAAGTGCAAACGTAAGCTTTTCCAGAGTTGATCAACTCCATTCCTTTTTTATAAAATAACTCCATATCATCCGAAGTATTTTTTATGATATCAAATTTGATTCCTAGCCAATCTAATCCTACTTTAATTGCTGCATGGTACTCCATTCTCTCAGCTTCAGGATTTGTATCATCCATTCTCAAAATAAATTTGCCACCGTACATCTTTGCATATTCTGCATTAATGATGGCTGCTTTAGCATGTCCTATGTGTGGATATCCATTAGGTTCTGGTGGAAATCTCGTTATGACTTTTCCTTGTTCTGCCCCTTTTAATGGAGGTAGTCCTTCTCTTTCCTCAATTTTTTCTTTTGGAATTAAAATTTCTGGAAAGTTTTTTTCTATTTCCTTTCTTTGTTCCTCAAATGATATTTGATTAACTGTAGAAACAATCTCTGCAATATCTCTGGCAATTTCTTTTACCTTAGATCTAAATTCTGGTTTTGTTCCAAGAATTTTTGCTAATACAATTTTATCCTGAGTTTTTCCCTCATGTTCAAATGCATTTTGCAGTGCTATTTTTCGAATCTCTTTTCTTATCTCGTCATCCAAATTATAGACTCCTTTTTACTACAAAATCTAAGAGATCTATTAATTCTGTTTTAGCAGAACCTGAATATTTTAAAAGTGATCTTTTTGCCATTTCTGCATATTCTAGAGCCTGTGTCCTTACGTTCTCTTCTATTCCAAGCGAACGAATTACATCTACTGCATTTTTGAGGTCATTTTTAGTTGCTTTTGGATTGCCAAATGCCTTAAGAATTGTTTGTTTATCTTTTCCCTTGGCTGACTCTATTGCCATGAGAATTGGAAGTGATTTCTTTCCTTCTCTTAGATCATTTCCAACAGGCTTTTTTGTAATTTTTGGATCACCCATAACTCCAATAAGATCATCTGTAATCTGGAAAGCAATTCCCAAATTTCTGCCAAAATTTGATAAATTTGAAATATCTTTTTGATTACCTGTTGCACAAATTGCTCCCATTGAGCATGATACATCAAATAACGCGGCAGTTTTTTTTCCAATCATTGTAATGTATTCTTTCTGTGATGGGATTCTTTTCTCCTCTGCCATTTTTACATCTAATAATTGTCCTTCACATACATCCACACATGCTTTTGATAATCTAGAAACTAATTGGACTGTTGCATCTTTGGATAATTTTGCATCTGAAATTATCTGATATGCCTTTGAAAATAACACATCCCCAGCTAGTATTGCAATAGGCATCCCAAATTTTTTATGAACAGTAGGTACACCATGACGCATTTCATCATTATCCATAATGTCATCATGAACCAATGTAAAATTATGTATCATTTCTACTGCACTAGCAGCTGGCATTGCAATTGTTACATTTCCTCCCAAAATTTGACAACTCTTGATCACCATATGTGGTCTGAGTCTTTTTCCGCCATGAATAATCAAATGTGCTGCTGCATCATAAAGCATTTTGGGATTTCCTTTTAGTTTGGAATTTAGATATTTATTGACAATTCTTGCATTTTTTTCAATTGTTTTTGTTTTTTTCATTTTACTAATCTCCATTTGTTATCTGGAAGATGAACTCTAATTGCTTTTTGCAATTCTTTTTGCAATTCTGAATTAATCCATAGTGACAAAATATCTTCATATTTTTCTAACATTGATTTTTCTGATTTATCTAGTAATTCTAATGCAATTAACATCCAAGGACAATATATTTTCGGGTTGTTTTTTAATTCAGAAAGCAGTTCGTTTGCTGAGATCCATTTTATTTTATCTATTTCATCTTCAACTACCTTGAATTGAATTGAATCATTTACTATTCCAACAAGCGTACCACAAATTTCGTTTTCTGAGCCTATGTCTTTGTATGGAACATGATACTCAAATTTGAACAAATAATCTAACTTGCATGTAATGCCTAATTCTTCTGGCATCCTTCTTTCTCCTGATGAGACATATGTTTCGGGTTTTCTTGGGTGGCTAGCTACAGTTCCATCCCAATCTCCCGGCCACAACATTTTTTCTTTAGCTCTTCTGGTCAGAACCAATCTTCCATTTTTATCAAATAGTAATGCTGTAAATGCTCTATGTAGTTTACCATTTGGTAAATGACACTTTACTTTTTCTTCTGATCCAATCGGATTATCATCTTTATCAACTAAAACAAGATATTCTTCACCCATTTCTTTTTCCTCTAAACACTGTTCCTTCAAATTTCCTGTTTTTAATCGCTTTCACAATTCTTTCAGGTTTGTTACCATTTACAAAAAACACATCCATTCCCATCTTTGAAATATTTGTTGCTTCTTCAACTTTCCTCGTCATACCTCCTGTAACATCCATATTGTTTTTTGAAATAATTGGATTTTCTCCTTTTAACTCATGAATTAATTTTTTTGATTTTAGATCAGAGTATAATCCATCTTCATTTAGAGCAAAAATACATAATCTTGGTTTTAGAATTTTTGAAAGATATGTCATAATTTTATCACCTGATAAAATGTATGTTTTTTTGTGACCATACCAAAGCGCATCTCCAAAAGTAATTGGAATTAGTCCTACATTTGCAATTTTTTCAATTTCTTTTATTTTGTTTGTAATGGGTTTATCGCCTGACATAAAATCTGTGGGCGGAAGACAATATGGGTTTAATTTATTTTTTAAAAATATGTCTAAAATAATTTTATTTAATTCAATCATTGAATTTTTAACAATAGACACTCCATGTGTATTATATTTCGTTGGTTTTGTATGCATGTCATATTTTACAGACCAATAATGTCCAAAAGAACCTCCCCCATGAACAATTACAATAGGTTCATCTATTTTTTTTAAATGTTTAACAATATTTTCAATTGTTTTTTTCCTTGGGGATAATGGTTTTCCCTTATTGGTGATAATTGAACCGCCTAATTTTATTAGAATCATGCTGTCACCAAATATTCATTCCATTAAAAAGTATCCAATCCTTTGAAGTCAATTTTTACAGAAAAACACTCATAGTTTTTCTTTTTAAATTGCTCAACCACATTTTCTAAATTTGATTCATCAGTTAATGCAATAATACATCCACCTCCACCTGCACCAGTTATTTTTGCTCCAAATGATGATTCTTGAGCTAACTCAATCATTGAACGTAATTTTTCATTAGATATGCCTATTGTTTCCAAATATTCTTGATTTTTTAACATACTTTTACCAAGGCCTGATAAATCATTATTCCTCAAAAGAATTAGAACATTATTGATCAGCTCTGATTCTTCTTTACATAGACTAGAAAACTTTTCCTCATTTTTCTCTTTGAATTGCTTTACGTTTGCAACTATTGCTTCTGTAGAATGTTCTATTTTTGAATTTGCAATTACCAAATGGAAATTAGGTTCTAAATTTATTTTTGAGAATCCATTTTTTTTATCATATTCCATAATACCTCCAAAGGTACACACGGTACAATCTGCCCCTGATGTATTTTGAAAAATAGTTCTTTCTGCTTCAATTGCTAACTCCAGAATTTCTTTTTTTGATATTTCAGAAAATAACCTTGAGATGGCTGCTGCACCTGCAACACAACAAGCAGAAGAAGAACCTAAACCTACTCCCAAAGGAATTTCTGACTGAATTAGTATTTCTATTCCTGTGTTTTGATTATGTTTTTCTATCATTTTATTTGCTAAAAAATAAAATGGTTTTAATGGTGATTTAATTTCCGTAATTGGTTTATTTGGTGGCATGTTCAAATCTCCTATGTTTGATTTAATTGAAATTATATTTTCATGTATTTTCCTGGCACTTACTGTGACTCGTTTATTTATTGCACATAGTATTGCTTTTACTCCATAAACTACAAAATGCTCCCCAAAAAGAATTATCTTTCCAGGTGCAGAAGCGTTAGATTTCAAGTGAACACTATTGATCCATACCCAACGACTGAGCTCGTATCTCCTGTGATATCTCCACTTGTAGCATATTTGAGCAATTCTCCTTTTGTAGCTCCTAATTCTTTACATGCTATCATGGTGGCTGCGATTGCTCCATAACCACAAGCGCTTACATTTCTATCTTCTAAAACATCATAAAATTTTTTTACATCTAATCTCAATATTGGTTCAATCAAAGCCATGTCTTGTTCATGTGCAAATTCATTTTGTTCGTAATGAGTAAAATCTGAAGAACCAACAATCATAACTTTCTTTTTTTCTGCAATTTTTACAATTGCCAGTCCTATGTCTTTAGCGGCATCTTTATTTTGATTAATCATAGATATTGGTAAGATTTTGAAATTTGAATACATTTCTTGTATTATGGGTATTTGCACCTCCAAACTGTGTTCTCGTGTGTGCGAAAAATAATCCACATCAATTATTTCTGATATATGAGAAATTTCTTCTGCTGCTTCTGAATCTACTTCCACATCCCCCAACGGCGTATTCCATTTGCAATCTTTCATTGTTGCAACACTACTTCCAATTCCCCAATGATTAGGTCCAATTATTATAAATAATTCTGGTGCATCTGATGATATTGCATAAAATGAATGACATGCTATTGGCCCTGAATACATATATCCTGCATGTGGACAAATAACTCCAAAAATTTTCTTTTTAATATTTGATGGTGGAATTTTGCCTGGACCAAATTTATGCAAAAAACACTCTTTGATAGATTTTTTTAATTCTTTTTTTTCACTTGGATAGAACATTCCGGCTACTGCCGGCGTTCTAATTTGCATTACTCTATTTCCTCTTCCGTTATCTTTGTTTCAAAATCATCAATTTCGTATTTCATTGATTCATCTTCTTTTAGTTCTCCTCTTTCTATGAGAACTTGACGAACCAATAGCCAATAGACTGTGGCAAGAGCTTTTCTTCCTCTGTTGTTTGCTGGAATAATTACATCTAGTTTTGATGTAATGTTATCTGTATTTGAAATTCCAATTACTGGAATACCTGCATTGGTTGCTTCAGTAATTGCTTGTACATCTACTTGAGGATCAGAGATTAGAACCAATTTTGGTTCAATGTAGTATGGTAATGATGGATTGGTAAGAGTTCCGGGCATGAATCTGCCTAGTAATTTTTTAGAGCCTAACATTTCACAAAATTTCTCAATTGGAGTATTTGCATATTGTCTGGCAGAACAGACAATGAGTTTATCGGTTCCAATACGATTGATGAATTTGGCAGCTGTCTTAATTTTTTCTAAAGTTATATCGATATCTAGCATGTATAATCCTTCAGGACTAGCTTTTGTAATGAATGGTGTCATGAATTTTGTTTTAACTGGAGTTCCAACTCTAATTCCTGTGGATAGAATCTTCTTTTTGATTTCTGTGGATTCTGCTTGTTCACTCATAGCGATTTTAAATCTCTGCCATACCGCGTATTAAATCATGCTCTGATAGACGTATAAGCTCATTCAGTTTTGCTATTCTTTCTCCACCAACTATCCCAACTTTGAGCATTTTTGACTTTGTTGCCAATCCTATGTGAGAAATATGTGAATCTATGGATTCTCCTGATCTATGTGATGTGATTAATTTTATGTTATTTTGATTTGCTACTTTAGCAAATTCAAAGGCATCATAAAGACTACCTGCCTGATTAACTTTGAGAATTGCAGCATTACAAGATTTTGACTTAATCGCTTTTGTTAGAATGTCTTTATTGGTAACAGTTAGATCATCTCCTGTAACTAACGTGTCTGGAAATTTAGCCGTTAGTTCTGCCATATCATCAAATGCTTCTTCATGAACTGCATCTTCTGCATAAATTAATTTGTATTTTTGAATAATATTTGTAGCAAATTCAATTTGTTGTTCTGAAGAATTGACAAACCCTGCTCTTTCATAAACATACTTTTGTCTTTCTTCACTCCATTGAGTAGATGCTGCAAAGTCCACTCCTAAAGCTACTTCTTTTCCCAGCGTAAATCCTAAATTTTCACAAGCTTTTGCTGAAAGTTCTAATGCCTTTATATTTTCTAATTTTGGTGCCCATCCTCCCTCATCTCCTCTCCCATTAGTGAAACTAGGATCCTCTTTTTCTAAAACACGACGTAATTCTTTATGAATTGATAAATTAGTTTCAATAGCATCTCTAATTGTTTTTGCCCCTATGGCACAAATCAAAATCTCTTGAATGTCTGGTGTTCCTGGTCCTGCGTGAGCCCCACCTCCTAAAATATTTCCCAATGGAAATGGAAACTTGAAAGATGATTCAGATGATAATATTTGAAATAAAGGCTTGTCTAATGATTTTGAAGCAGATTCCATTGATGCAATAGTTACTGCAAATGCTAATGCTCCCCCAATTTTTGAATAATTTGGTGATTGATCAATACTTCTTAGCGTCTCATGCACTGTTTTAAGATCTGATGATTCTAACCCAATAAATTTTTGAGAATTTTCATTTAATATGCTTAGACTTTCTTCTGGTTTTTCATTTGGAAAGCTAACTGCTTCATATTTTCCAACACTAGCTCCAGATGGCGCACAAACTCTGCCTAGAAATTTATTTTCTGATATGACATCAACTTCGATAGTTTTACTTCCTCGACTATTGTAAATGATACGTCCTTCAATGGAGGTTATTTTTGGCAAACTATTCTAACTCAGATTGGACTTCTTGGTGTCTTCTCTGTATTGCTTCATAAAATGGAATAACTTGTTGAATAGTTTCAACAGTGGTTAATAGCATCCTTCTACAACAATACCTGCTTATTCCCAAAGAGTCTAGTCCTTTAGCTGGATCTTCTCCAGATCTTACTTTATTTTGATAATCTTCAAACTTGTCAGCAATTAAATTTCCACAAGTAAAACATCTCACAGGAATTAACATACGAACAAAAAAGTAATCAAGGATTATAAAAACCATGCAAGAAATTTTTATTGCGGGTGTCGCCCAGCCTGGCCAAAGGCGCTAGCTTGAGGGGTTAGTCTCTTAGGAGTTCGTGGGTTCAAATCCCATCACCCGCACTATAATTTCGTTTTATACAAATTCTATTTTTGTAGTTTGTTTAATGCTTTGATTAGTTCAGAACGTCTTTTTTCTTCGGTTATTACACCTCTGGCATCATCAACTAAAATACGATCTACGTCAATTTTTCTTCTAGCTTCTTTTACAACTTTATCATACATTGAAAATGGATACAAATACAGATACAAATTTTCCATTATTTCAAAAACTCTTGAGGCATTATCTATATCACCAATTCTGATTTTATCAAAAATCATCCGTTTTAATTCTCCTACACAATCCATTAATCCTAAAACATACGATTCTGACATTACATCTAATTCCTTTTCTGAAGGAATTTCATTTTTTTCAACAATGGCAATTAGAGATGCTGCCTCAACAAATTCTTGTTCTGGAGTAATCATATATCTTCGAAGATCAGGCGTAGCTTTTTTCTTGTATTTTTTTAGCAACACGTCTGCTTGTTTTAGATTATTTTTTGCAGATTTCATATCTCCTTTATGTACTGATATGATGGATTTACTACAAAGAATTATTATCTCTCTTGTATTTTTTAGCAAAAATTCTCTGGCATCTTGAACTTCTGATAATGATTTTGCAATTTTATTCAAAGATGGCTTTACATTTTTCAATGTCATATTTGTGTATGGATGAAACCTAGAATAAATCGTTTGCCAAAGCTCTTACCTTAGCCATATGAAATATGGCTTAAAATAAAACCAGTGATTACTATGTTCATGTCTAACAGATCATTAACCCTATTTGAATCTGCAATAAAATCACCTGAATCTAAAAAAAACTACATGTATTCGTTACACGAATTTATGAAATTTGCAGAAATCCAAGATTATGATCAAATTACAAAATTAGGTGCTGCCAAAACACAAAAAATTCTAGAAGATTGGGTAATGCATTTAGCAACCAAGAATCTAAAGGCAAACACAATACGAGCTAAAGTATGCTCTATTGAACTGTTTTTGGAAATGAACAAAATATTATTTCATAAGAAAATTCTTCACAAACTTATTCCATCTTCTGATTACATTTCAGGAGGAGATAAACCATTTACTACTCAAGAGATTCATCTATTTCTTAATTCTACTACTAAGCTTAGAACAAAGGCTTTGATTCTTTTTCTTGCAAGTACTGGTGTAAGACCAGCTGGTATCACCGATCCTGTTTTACGACTAAAACATATTGAGAACATGCCAAATGATTGCAAGAGTATCAAAATCTATGATGGTTCCAAAGAAGGATACTGGGCATTTCTGACTCCAGAGGCATCAAAAGCTCTTGAACATTATTTTGCATCTAGAAAATTAAATGGTGAAAAACTTGATCTTGAATCACCCGTGTTTGCTAATTATGACAAGTTTAATCCAACCAAGAAAAATGATTACTTGTCAGCTAAATCAGTTCGTCATATTGCACAAAATCTAATTACTACGTCAGGTATTGAAAGAACTAAAGAAGGAAATCGATTTGACAAAGCTACCATTTATGGCTTTAGAAAGCGATTCAATACAATTTTGAAGTTAAACAATAATGTTAATTCTAATATTGCAGAAAAATTAATGGCTCATAAAAATGGTCTAGATGGATCATATCTAAAACCTACACGAGAAGAATGTTTTAATGAATTTCTAAAGGCAATGCAAGATTTAACCATCGATCCTACTGAGAGACAAAAAACACTCCTTTTTCAACAAACGAAACAAATCTCTGAACTAGAAATAAAACAGGAGCAAATCGACGACTTGAAAAAATCAGTCAATAAAATCATGGGATTGGTTATGGACTCATCAGTTGATGATGATGCCAGAGAGGGTTGGAAAAATATGCTTAAACAGTACATCTCTGTAAACTAGATAATAAAATGAAGAAATATTACCAAAATGATTTTTTACCTTATTGTACTACAGAGTACCTATCGTTAGCAAATATTCTACAAGGTCTATGTTATGGTTTTATCAAACAACATCAATTACCTCAAGAAATTCGTGATGATTTGAATAAACAATTATTTGAAAGAAACAATATTGAAAAATAAATAAAAAACTTTATTTCTAAATAAATATTGTAAAATTTTTCACTTTTAGATATATTTTTTAGAAATAACATCATTCTAATTTTACTAATGATCTTTCCTTCAAAACTAGACTCAACTAGACCAAAACAAAATAAACAATCTAAAGGTGGTTCAATTACAAAAACCGATAGATTCAATCGTAAATCTCTAGTTGAAAAAAATCTCAGATCTGGAATGTCTGTTAATGATATGGTCTTACTAGGAATTGGTTCAAAACAAACTATTCTGCATGACATAGATGAAATTCACAAATCTTGGATAGATCAAGATGTTGAATGGTCTAAAAGAATAGTTCTTGCAAGATTAGAGGCTGTAAAAAATCTGAAAGAACAACATCTTAGACTTTTGACCTATCTTAAAATTCCTAATTTGGCTATGCGTGATAAGGCGCTCATAGAAAATTTAATTCAAAAAATCGTTATTGCACAAAAAGAAGTTTCTTCAGAAATTAGTCCTGATGAATACATAAATCGAGACGTTGCTGAAAAAATTGATTATTTAGTTTCCAGATCTTTTGACTCAATACCTAAAAAATAACATTTAGCCATACGATCTATGTCTTTTTAGATAATTTCATCGAAATATCGAAAGGTGCTGTGAATGAGTAACATGAATGGTCAAACTCGAAAGAAATTATATCCGTTAATCACATCTAGAGATGGTGAATATTGTCGTTGCTGTGGCATTTTGCCATCTGAAAAACAACTAGTCATTGATCATAGAGATAACAATAACTCCAACAATAATTTGTTGAATCTTCAACTATTATGTCGTACCTGTAATTATCTAAAAAATCCACGAATACCACTCGATTATGTGAGTGAGTGTTTGAATGAAGATGAAACAGAACTACAAAAGAGTCGAAGAACCGAGCCCCACTTCAAATCATTTGTAATGCATGAATTGAATGAAAATATAGAGCATAAAATCCCTGAACAAGAATTGATTAATTCTGGTGCCGAAGATGTTGGCATATCTCCAGTTACTGGTAAACGTTATCTCAATAAAATGTGTTCTAGTAGAGGTATCTTGAAAAGAATCTTAATTGGAAAAACCATTGTTATTACTTACAAAAATGAGATTAATGGAATCTAGATCATGAAGAATATATCAAAAAACAAACACAGAAAAAGATTAACTCTTATGAATAGAGCTTAAATTCTCTGTTTTAGATCTAATTTTGTAAAATTTTTTAGTATACTAATTTCTAATCTCAAACTTCTGTCATGAGTAATTTTTCATCCTCTTTAGCAAAAACCAAAGTTTGACTTTGATGCCAAGAATATTTCTTTCTTTTTCCAGATTGGTAAGGTTTTCAACATCAGTAACCAGACTTTAATGTCTGGAACTCAGTCTTTGACCTGAGTCATTATGTAAATTCGTTCTGTTTTTTCATCCAAAAAATATCCTACATTTTCTCCAACTTGTGCCTCGAGGTGCTTTATGACCTCATCAGGCAACGTGATCTGGTGTCTTGGAGTTATCTTACTTGAACCGATGACTTTGAACATTGTACTGATAAGAAAAATATGCTTCAAATGTATAGTCATGAAAAGTATGAATATTCATATTTATATGATTATAATGATTCTAAAAGAATATTGAAGAAAATTCTATTTTTATTTGCACTAGTGCTTCTAACTGGTATAATTTCCATTAATGATGCTTTTGCCTTCAAGACTATTAGCGATGATTCTACTGGTGGAGATTGTTCTACTATTGGAACTTGGGATTTAGCAACAAAAACTTGTACACTGACTAGTGATTTGTCAGATGGAATTGTAATTACAAGTAATGGAATAACTCTAGATGGAAATGGAAAAACTATTTCTGGCACATACATGCTCACATATGATCCAAATTCTGCAGTTAAAGGAATATTATTAGATCATATAACTGGAGTCACGATAAAAAATACTTTGATCAATAATTTTATCTTTGGAATTTATTTTGAAACATCTGATGGAAATACCATTCAGAACAACACATTAACTGACAATAAACTTGGCATTTTTTTACATAATTCGGATAATAATCAAATAAATTCAAACACGATAACTACAAATCCCGATATTGCCAGAGATGGATTATTTATCAATAATTCTGACGGTAATACTTTTAGTAGTAATATTGTATCTGGTTTTCGGCACGGCATTACTGATCTGATATATCACACTTCTGCAGATGACACGGTATATGGAGATGGAAATATCTCTTCAGCAACGGTAACAATAACAGATAACACTTTCAAAAATTCTGGTCATGGTGTTGCATTATCTTATGTAAAAGATTCTACAGTTCAGGGCAACATCATCGAGTCTAATGAATATGGAATTGATATGAAGGGGAAAAACATTACAATAAAAAATAATCTCATAAAAGAAAACAGGGAAGTTGGACTTGAATTAGATTTTCCAGACACCACTATCAAAGTCTATAATAACAAATTCATTGACAACAAAATTCAGACGTATATCTTTGTGAATGAATGGACTAAACCACAGGTTGGTGGCAACTATTGGAATAATTTTGATGAACCTAGTGAAGGATGCAAGAACACTGCACCATATGACAAATTCTGTGATTCCCCGTTTATTTTTAGTAAGTGGAAAGATGAATTTCCCTTAATTTTACAAAGTGGGGAAATACCACCACCTCAACTCGATACAATTTCACCAGTAGAACCTGAACCGACATTCGATGTTGTAGTAGCACCAACTGACACTGATAATGATGGCATTCCAGATTCTTCAGACTCTTGTCCATCCCAATCTGAGACAGTAAATAATTATCAAGATACAGACGGTTGTCCAGATGTAGTACCAACCAATACCACTCAACTCAAACTGCCATTGTATTTTAAAAATACCGCAGGGTCTTGGGCAGCTGGACAAATAACTGATTACGATTTTTTACAACGAGTTCAAATCGAAATTAATCATGGTACAATGGTAATTCCAGACGTTGATATGAGTGGTACAGGAAACAGTGGTGTCAGTATTCCATCTTGGATTAAAAACAATGCTGGTTGGTGGGCAGATGGCTCAATTGATGATAACTCTTTTGTTCAAGGAATACAGTATTTGTTTAAAGAAGGAATTTTACCTGTAAAAATAACACTAGAGGATGAACCAGTACCTGAAGATGACTTTGATTTACTAGAGGATGAACCAGTACCTGAAGATGACTTTGATTTACTAGAGGATGAACCAGTACCTGAAGATGACTTTGATTTACAAGTAATTATGGGAAACCAAGTTTATGACTTATCAGATACTGCAACAATAAATTTCTCCATTGATGGCATAAGCACTCCTCAAAATGTTGCACTGGAAATATCTGACCCTAG